>Ga0126342_10016011_pt1 | contig 13097 bp, 14 predicted proteins | sample Cyp1metagenome_FD_92528 | JGI IMG/M metagenome (GOLD analysis project Ga0126342, IMG submission 92528) | Coral microbial communities from Lord Howe Island, Old Settlement Bay, Australia - Cyphastrea 1 metagenome | ecosystem: Host-associated > Invertebrates > Cnidaria > Coral ... | reverse complement strand
TAGTAGTACATAGTAGTACATAGTAGTACATAGGAGTACATAGTAGTCCATTGTAGTGCATAGTAGTACATAGTAGTACATAGTAGTACATAGCAGTACATAGGAGTACATAGGAGTACATAGGAGTACATAGGAGTACATAGTAGTATATAGTAGTATATAGTAGTGCATAGGAGTACATAGTAGTATATAGTAGTATATAGTGGTAGTACTGGTTCTTGAGAATCTGGTAGACCCATACTGTAATGACAGATGATAGGGAGATTATTTTGGTAGCTATTCAATTCTCATGAATTATTGTAACCATATAATGATGTTGGATGGGGTTTGAAAACCAACTTACCTATTTTTGTGAGGTCTCCTTTTACTATTCACATTGATCTATTAGGGATAGTTCAGGGGGTTAGCCGTGCCAAATCAGGAAACTTTTAGGTGTTATAAGTTGTAAAATATAATCCCTTCCCCCTAATATTAAACACCCCGTTTGAAACCATGATTTAGTAGGGAAATTCCACATTCCATGGGACCATGCAATTGGGGTGTTCAAAATATTTGGGTGATGGGATTACTTAATCGGCTGGTGCTTTGAAATCTTGTTTCATTTGCATCCCTGGGTGATGATCCCCACAGTTGCCATAGCTGGATTTACTGTGAATTTTCAGGAGGTTGAAGCCATCAACCAGTTGATGGATCTGCGTTTGATTCAGGATAGGAACTAATTGAAATATGCCTTTGTAGGACCCGCACAAAATGGTTGTGGATGAAACATTTTGACAACGGCTGATGTGGTAGGTGAAATTTCCTGAAGATGTCTTTGGATGCAGGTTTGGTATTTATTTTTATCTAAAGTAGTCTGGTTGTGACCAACACCCTTTAAAAGGGGCCGTGATCAGGGTCCAAGCACCCGTGAGAGTAGATCAGAGTTATCAGGTGGGGGGCCAAACATGACATGTTTCTTGGTTTACAAACTCTGGAATAAAGATTTACATAGTTTTGGAAAATCCAGCATTTGTATATCATTTTCCGGATGAAATCTATCCACGTACAACCCCCGGTGCAGCCCATGCGTAAGATATGGTATTGGGGGGTTCACCCCAGCTATTTGAGTTGGTTTACATCATGTTATACGGGTAGTTGGATATATCTACCATCAACCCTGGTGACATGTTAGTCGTGTACACCAACATAATAACAATCAATATCATATCAATCGTAGATCACCTATAAGTCTTCATGTTGATTGTGTACAATTACATCAGCATGTTCTTAGGATTTCACGCTTTTGTTCAAGTTGAACTGCTCAATTCCATGGGGTGAAGCCACCAAAACTGCAACGAGGCAAAGGAAGCAGTCGCAGCTGCTATCCTCCAAGCACTTCCCGAAGGTCGTAAAACTGTCGACATGTCAGTCGTGGGAAGAGCGTGGAAAATGAGGGGTTAACATAGCTGTGGGAAATCACCATTTATAGGATTTAAGTTCCGTAAATCATGGGTATCATCTATAAATGGGCCATGTTCAATAGCTATGATAAATAACCAGAGCGTAGTCTGAAATGGGGTAAAGGGGATTGACTTTTCTATCTTTTCGGGAATGATTATAACCATAGTTGCAGGGATTGCCAAGAGGTATGTTGGTAAGGGGCCGAGGAAGTTTGCTACCTTTATAAAATAATAATGAACTTAAGAAACATATGCGCTACCAACAAACAACTGAAACCTTGCCACTTGCTGCTCGTTTTCAACATTTTTTAATGATAGGACGGCAAAAGATATGCGAAATCGGTCGGGGTTCAATAAGGTTTTTCCCAGATCCAGTTTCCCTCCCTTCAACCCTGGAAGTCCGCAAATCCTTAGTGGGCAACTATAACTGGTCTACTTTGGGTTACCCTCTGGTAAACTAACATGACTATGGAAAATCACCATTTTTACTAGGTAAATCAACCATTTCTATGGCCATTTTCCATAGTCATGTTAGTTTACCAGAGGGTTAAAACCTACAATCCAACTCCAGATCTCCACCGGAGTGACCAATCTAATCCTACCGTATCTTTTGTGGTGCCCTGTAGAAAAGTTGGTTGATTTGCCGTATAGCTTCAGTATGGTTTAGGGTATATATAATTATATATATATATATATCGAACTAGTTGTCATGATCTGAAGCTAAACCAACTTCTATTTTTTGTGGGCACCATGTTGTAGGGTATATCGAATATTTAAGTGGTTCAGTCCATACCCATGGATCATAATAGGGTCGGGGTTGTCAGAATCATTGCCACAACCAGAGGGAAATGGTGTTTCTTTGTTTGGTTGGTTGGTTGTTTGTTTGTTGTTTATTTTACAGTTGCATTTCTCCCATAATCAAACATGGTTTGCTGGAAAAACACCCATTTAGTTTGATGTGGTTTTGTATTAACAATTTTCATTTTTTCCAGATGAGTTTCATTCAGTCTCCCAGCTATAAACCTCCATTTAGTTCCATGATTTTCCCAACCATAGACCTCCATTTAGTTCGATTAATTTTCCACCTATAAACCTCCGGACCATCTTTTCTAGGTCAATCTTAGGTGGGTAGAAACTAATCCTTTAGTCTTTTGGTATCAGTGGGATTATCTACGTTCACCAGCCAAGAACTTCATTCTTTGCATGGTATCTAAGATTGGCACTGATAGTGGTGAACATTCTTATTTTTGAAATAATTGTCGACATCCCCTTGGAACATGATTGGATAAGTTTGCATTTCGGGTTAACGAAATTCTGATGTTCCCGTAGAGATGGTGGCTTCATCAATAACAATGGCTGGTTGGTGGTTTGGAACATGAATTTTATGACTTTCCATTCAGTTGGGAATAGTGATCCCAACTGACTTTCATATTTTTGCAGAGGGTTGAAACCACCAACCAGTTATAACTCCAATAACTATGGTTTATGGTACTTATAACTATAGTTACTGGGGCTTTTGTTAACCAACAAACATCACTGGGGGGCCTCACATTGTAACAATGGGGATGTTAACCAAACACCATTTGATACCGAAGGGTTGGGGCTGGAGCCTCCAAGTGGTCCGGAGGCAGCAAGCTGGGCCGGCGCTGGTGGTTTGCGCCGCCTGCTTGCGATGCCGTGGAGCCCGTGTTTTAAGCAGGAAAACCATGGGAAAACCAGTGGAAACCTAGGACGAAACCATGGGAAAACCAATGGGAAAATGGTGATTTCTTCGATTTGAGCGACTATTTGTTAGATCATGGCTTAATTGGTGGTTTCCTAAAATGGGGGTACCCCTAAATCATCTATTTTACAGTAATAGGATTTTCCATTATAAACCATCCAGCTATTAGGGATCCCCCATGTATGGAATCCTCCAATTGAACATGAGTTATGTTTTAGGGGGGCTCTTGTAATTCCGGCCATTCCCACTGAGGTGGCTCAGATTTTTGGTCGTTTCCTTTTCAATCGGGGATCCCCATGAGTTTCCCAATACGAAGTCATGGTCCAAGTTGAGATGATTTGGGGGGTACCCCCCATTTATGGATACATACATGTATATATAATTATATATATAATACATAATATTAGTATATATATATATATAATGTTTTATAATACTTTTATAAAAATATATGTTGTGTAAATATATAATCTAGTAGTTCATTAGGGTTTTATAAACCAACCAGTCAATACCAGGCTTTGTCCAGCAGGGGCCTCATCACTGGGAAATTCTTATTGGTGAGATCATCGCTGAAATCCCCTTGGAACATTATTAGATAAAATTGCATTTGGTTTACCCTCTGGTAAACTCACATAGCTATTAAAAATGGCCCAGTCGAAATAGTGAGTTCTCCCACTAAAAATGGTGATTTTCCATAGTTATGTGATAGTTTACCAGAGGGTATTGTTGTGAACGAAATCATTGTGTTCCCACATCGAAATGGTGAGTTCATCAATAACAATGCTGAGCAGTTTTTGGCGCTTAAGTGCCCAAGGGGGACAATGATGGGAATCCATGGCACTTGGGAAACATGTTCAGACAACCCCGTATTGAAGGGATGAAGATCCCTGAATTGCAGCGATTTTTCAGTGAACGGAAGGGTTTTGAAGGGTTTTGACTCATATTCAAAGGTGATCTCCGTTGTTTCTTGAACGGGGGCTCGTTCTTTTCGGCCACACCTTGTTGATGCTTTCCATCAGGCGCACCCGCAACTGGGACATCCTCTCAAGAGATACCCGCAACATTCCGAACAGTACTGCACCATGATGGGTTGGGGATGAATATCTATAAAATAGAAATTATATATGTATGGGTTCCTCTGAAAATAAGATACCCAAAAATAAAAGCGTTATCATCCGTTTCCCACTAAAAGATAGCCTCTTTCCGGGTAAATTTGCACTCAGCTGGTTTAAAGGGATGGAAGCGTAGCAGCCAAGCAATTGCCGTAGGTCTCGTTCTTTCTCAGCAGGTTGTTGTTTGTTTAGGACCTAGTATCCTAGTCTTTGTTTAGGACCTTTTTTTTCCTTGTTTTGGATGGTTCCCTTGCTTGTTCTGCCAAGTTGATGATTAGCCAATGATTAATGTGGTTAAAGCAATGTCATAAACCATCCCCCAGTCATCACCATAAATAGGTGCTAAAAACCATTCCCAGTCATGGGTGGTTTATGACATTGTTTTAATGGCATTGTTTTCAGCGCATGGAGGTGCCAGTAGGTCACAGCTTTTCAGTTGGCCATTCATTACAACATCCACATGAGTCTAAAGATATTTAACGTTGGTTATAATGATAAATATATATATTATACATATATATATATATACATACATATATATGTATATATATATATGTATAATATATATATACACACATATATATATATATGTATATATATATGTATAATATATATATACACACATATATATATATATATATGTGTATATATATATCCTTTGATGTCCACATGTTCCACCTTTTTTTCGTTGTTTTGTCCGAGGTATGAACTTTTCCACGATCGTTTGCCACATCCTGATTCTGCTTTTGTAGATCCAGTTCCATTTCTGCCTCCTGAGCGCTTCTTTTGCACCACTGGGAGGCGGTTCACTGGGAGATCTGAACATGGGGAATAATTGTTGGTTCACCCCAGTTAAACACTTAATTATGGTCATAGTTATTTTGGGAAAGTGGGAATTACACAGAGGTTTCACGGATTTAATAGGATTTTGATGGGATGTAAAGTGTGTAAGTGGGTAGTAACCTCGGTTACAAGCAGAGTAAGTGCGTTTGGGACAGTTATAACTGGGATTATAAGCCACTAAGTATCTAATTAGAGCGCACCGCCGCATACCGCGCATTTTTTGTGATTTTTTCATGATGATCCATCCATTCTGGAGTACACTAGCCTATACTGAAACAATCCCAATGATGTTTTCATGTAGAAATTGACATGAGTTTCTCGGCGGCTTTCCTCACCGTGATTCTCGCAGAAAAAAGGGATGCGGACCTTTGGAGTATAGATAGTGGACTTTTTTTTGGTGCCGGTATGGCCCGAGTTATACCAGTTATAAGTACTGACCTAACCCCATTTATGTATATTTATGTCATGTATCATCCCATTGAAATAACCAGTGATAACCAGTTATAACTAATAAATTGCCATAACTGTGGGTGGACTTGTTCAATTCAATCCATCTAATCGTTGCTGATTAGCATGGAGAACCATGGGTTTTTGGCTAAATACGTTGACCACAAATTCGATGCTTCAATACTCAGATAAACATGATCGTAGTCCTACTTGGATCTTTGATGACTGTATGTATTTGAAAGTTCATGAAACTCTTCCCCCGGGAAATTTGCTGAATCCAATCCCAGACTTGGTGAAGCGGAAAATTGATGCGGAAGAACCCTGAACCCCGCCGATTTGATGGTCACATGTGGATTGGTCTTGAAAGGTACCTAAACATCCGATGGTTTATTATCACGTTCCTATTTTAAAGTCCTATTTAGGGGTATACCCTCATTTTCAGACACACACTTTTTCGCCCCTTTACTTCACAGAACAATCATGGACAATCCATCGTCGACGGACAGGCTCTCAGCGCGGCATGGCGTGATTGACAACTTGTGCCTTGGAGCGAAGCACCAAAGGGATTGGAATATGGGCTTCTACCAGTAATCCTACGGTTATGGCCCTTTACCAATTATAAGTCAGGCTTATTAATTATCCCATTTATGGTCAGTTATAACCTGATTTAGAACCATTTATAACTGGAAAAGGGCTTTGACTGTGGGTTTGCTGAGATGTGATTATTTCACCATGGCAACTGAACTTACTGGGAATAGTTTCATATTTTTCGCGGGGACTTGTTGGGCAAATCCAAGTGATATGTGTTCATGAAGCCAACTACTGCATGATCATTCAAGCAAGATATCATGATATCTCTACCAAAAAGCATGTTGCAGACATAGATCTTAATCAGCAGGGTCTTTGTTTTGGGTGGGCATGGCTCTTGTCATTTTCTGTAGGCTCGTTGGCTCAGATCAGCCATAAGGGGGTGTGAGCCAAATTGCATGCAACAACAACTTCCTGATAGGAAAACTTTGGGAAACGTAAGGACACGCAAGCCCCATGTAAACTAAAGTGTAAAATAGGACATACCCATATGCTCCATGTATGGTATATTTACCTACATTTGGGTGATTTTTAGGGCTAATGTTGGTAAATATTCCATACATGGAGCATATGGGATATGGGTGAACGTGCCATTCACCTGCAAGACTTATGGATGAGGCCGGGTTGCATATGACTGCCGCTATCCTTTCCCCAATTGATTCCCTATGTTGTGATAAAACGACCATTTCCAGACACACCCAAATCGCATATAAATTGTTGATATGTGTGTTGATATTTGTTGATATTTGTTGATGCTATACATCCTCAGTATACAACATCTATGGTTGGTTAGTATATACCCCCCGATTCCGAATTCCAACAGGTGACTAACCATGTGTATATATAATTATATATATATCCCCATATATATATAGCGGTATAGAACTATTATTTTTGGTCATTGTATACTTGGAGGATAATCTCACTTAACAATTGCATAGTAAGTGAGGTAAAAATATCCTATCTTTATATGGGATAACCGGACGCATCAGGGACATTTTTTCCATGGGTCAACCCAGCCACTTACGATTCGTGGGACCATCCTCCAAATATTATATAATGATATCGTATTATTAATCAACATACATAGCTGTAGAAATGCATAGCTGTAGAAAATCAATATAGTAATAGAGCTATATATATATACTGTAACATCCTTTTAATAGACATATTGTAACATCCTATCTGGTAAATTAACATACATAGCTGTAGGAAATCACCAATTTATAGTGGGTAAATCAACTATTTCTGTCGCCACATTCGATTCAATAGCTATGTGAAATTTCCCAGAGGGTACTTTCCAGTAGATTAAGATCATCCCTGCCAAATAGAGCCTTGGAAGATGAGTTTCCACTTCGACCCTGGCCATGGTGAAAAAGGGTGGAAGAGTCGAACTATGTCGGGCTGTATTAATTAGTGGAGGCATATATATATACATATACATATATACGGCAAATGCTTGGGCTTTGCCCGGAACCGCAACCACGACAGGCAACGCATCATCATCATCATCATCATCATCCTCATCATCATCGTCATCGTGATCATCATCATCATCATCATCACCATCATCATCATCATCAAACCCTTACTGAAAGTCTTCAATGAATGTAGAAGTTTAACGGGGGTGGGAGAATGAAACCCTTATTGAAGATCTTTAATGAATGTAGAAGTGTAACGGGGGTGGGAGAATTAAACCCTTATCGAAGATCTTCAACGAATGTAGAAGTTTCATGGGATTCGGGCTCCCTGTTGAAGGAGCCGCCAGTTCGTTGCACCCAGCAAATATAGTAAGTGATCCCTGCCTGGAAAAACCTAAAATGATGCCCGATCAACCTATGAAGTTATGGCGTATGGCTCGGAGAATTGCAGGCGCGAAGCTGGGCGAGCCGCGCTGCAGGCGATCGCAGTCAGCAAACGTGAACGGGCCACGCGGAGCAGCTCTTGCCCAACGAAAACGGAGCAAAAAAGGTGGGAAAGACAGTGGCTGCAAGTGGGCATCCCGAATTCATGGGCCGGAGGCCGAGTTCCAGATCCCCGTCTGGTGCACTGAGATGCAAACCTAAGAGCTCAAGACAATGGTTTTGAGCCAAAAAATGGCTGAAAAAACGTTGGCTTCAAGTTTTTATTTATTCTAAAATTATCTCAGCAGATAGGTTTTCATTTTGATTACAGTAGTTTTTTTTTAAATTTGTCCAAGATGACCTTTAGAAGTTTAACAGGGGTGGGAGTTTAATATTCCCTAATTCCCATAGGATTTTGTGAAGTTGCATCAACATTTGTTTGGGAATGGGAAACCTCTACGCTGCAACGCCTGGGCAAAGCCCAGGCGTTGCGCGTATATATATATATACCCGATTTTAATATCCATTATAATATACCTTAGCATGTTCCTTCGGTACGGTTTGGCGTTCACAACGCGCGTTTTAAAAACTCGCGTTCCGGAACGTGCGTTCTGAGTGGATCCTTTTCCATTAACCCAAAGTTAATGTATATCCTGGGCCTAGACACTGAAACCTTTTTCCCCTAAATAAAAAAGGATTTCGAGAGCTCTTATGGGCTCAAAATGGTGGATGAAACCACCAGAAAATTGATCTTCCCAACTCCGGATCCTTTTTTGGCTGAAGCAAAAAAGGTTCTGGCCACCAGGTTTGTGGGGGCAAGTTAGGTTTCCTTCCCGGATCCTTTTTTTCTCTGGAAGAAAAAGGTTCTGACTTCTCACAAATTTTATCGCTATGTGAGACACAGCGGATCCTTTTTGCATGGAGCATTAAGGAGGATTGGGAAGCTTCTGGAGCCAAAAACAACCATAACCCCTCCTGCGTTCGGAACGCGCGTTCCGGAACACCGCATTTTGCGTTTTGCGGCATATTATCCATAATGTTTGCCTCTGATTAGAAGCTTGGTACCCTATTGTGAGAAATTTCTTGCTCCTAATTCAGTAACATGCTAATTGTTGGGGGGAGCCTCTATTGTGAGATTTTTTTTGTCAACTTTTAGTTTTTTTTCCAAAAGCTTTATTGTTTTTTGAAATTAATTAGTTTATTTTTATTTTTAGGTTATCTATTTTTATTTTTTATTTTTACTTTGTTCTATTTTTATTTTTATTTCATTTTTATTTGCTATTGTTTCATTTTTCATTGTTTCCTTTCTTATTTTTTTTAATTGCTTTATTTTTCATTAATATATTACCCTATGAGTGGCTCAGTTACTCAATAATATAATTGTCTGGATGGTACTCTATTGTGAGCACCCACTTTTGGGAGTGAAAAAAACAAAACCCTTTCTCGGACCCTTTCTCCACCTTTCTTTGGGTAAAGCTGGTCCTTTTACTTTAGAAAGCCATAGTTGTGTTAAAGCTTTAAAATGCAAGGTTTCCAAAATAATTAGATCCTTATTAAACCATTATTAAAAAACAGCATCCAGACAATTTTTCAAGGGGGTACCTCATGAGTGGCTCAGTTACTCAATAATATAATTGTCTGGATGGTACTCTATTGTGAGCACCCACTTTTGGGGTTGAAAAAAAGCACAAAACCCTTTCTCCACATTTCTTTGGCTAAAGCTGGTCCCTTTACTTTAGAAAGCAATGTTTGTGTTAAAGCTTTAAAATGCAAGGTTTCCCAAATAATTAGATGCCTTATTAAACCCTTATTAAAAAAACAGCATCCAGACAGTTTTTCAAGGGGGTACCTCATGAGTGGCTCAGTTACTCAATAGTGATCATCGGTGACGCGGGAGCTGTTGTCCAGGTAAATTTCTGGACGCCGGCAGCAGAACAAGTGGAAAGTCTCCTGCGAAAACCTTTCGAAGAGGAAGATCAGTTTGTCAGGGTACATGTGGTTGGAGCTGAAATAGTCGAGCTTGCAGCCCGCCCGCAACGTGTGGTGCGGTTGCAGAGCACGAAGCAAACGGCGGTGCAAGTGCATGGGGCCGCAGGAGTGGTGATCACACCAGTGCCGCAGTTTGTGCTGAGAGATTTTAGCAAGTTGGAGGCAACCGACGGAGAGGTGGCTGTGGTATCTGGCCATGTGACACATTTGAGTGCTGTCCGGCAGGCCCGGTCCGGGGCGAGCATGCGCTCGTTTCTGCTGGTGGATTCGGCCGGGATCGGGATTCCCATCATGATGCATGGGCAAGGATGCTTAGACCCAGATCTGGTGCACGGAGCTCATTTGCTGATGTACTGGGTCTGTGCTTTGGAACCTCTGCAGATCCAAGATGAAAATGACCAGAAGAGTGGGCATTACTGGTGCTACCAAGAGCATTATTGCCTGTATCTGCCGGACCAGAAGGCGGATGTTGTGGTGGTGGAAGAGAAGCACATTTTCTGAGCGAGCTCTGCAATCGTTGCATGCTGGGCAGCAGCGTAAAGTTGCTAGTCTGTGTTAATTCGTGACACGACGGTCATCAGGTTGGGCGTCCAAGGCAACAGCTGTTGCTGGGAATCTGGTTGTAGCTGAACGGCATTTCGATCCCTTGACATTCCGCTGACCAATCGAGCGTGCAGCATTGTACAGGGCTGTGTCCTTAACAGGGACACCCTTCGCTGTTGATCTGGGTTCCTGGCCGTGAATTTGTACCTTTGTGACAGGTCGTGGGATTCTATGCTGACTCAATTGGTGATGCAGTGGGATCTGTTTAGATCCTCAAATGCTGGAAATCGTTTCTTGGATCCCCGATGCATTTTTTTTGCAGAAGAGGGGACTGTGAGAGTGCGCTTTTTTGCATTCGTTTTGACACATTCTATGTTTTGGCGGAAGGTGGAGTATTGGTGCCTGAAGAAAGCGCCTTGGTATCAGATCTATGGCCCTTCCCGATTCCTAGGGAGTGACGAAGATCACGTCATGTGAAGAAATCTAGACGTTGCAGAAAATCAAAGATCAACCACGAAATGGAGGCAATGACTCGGCCAAAGTCATGGAATTTTGCCAGGAAGCGAATTTGTCCAGCGGCACGAGGTCCATAATCATGATCATCATCCTCATCCTCATGCTTATGATCATCCTCGTCATCTTCCTCTTCCTCGTCCTCCTCCGCCTGATCAGCAGCAGCATGATCAGCATCATCATAATGATCTCAGCAGCATCAGCATTGGCATTTGGCATCAGCATCGCAAGCACCACCAGCATCATAGCATCGTCATGATCAGCGTTGTCGTTGTCATCATCATCATCATCATCATCATCATCAGCATCATCAGCATCATCATCATGATCATGATCATCATTATCACCATCAGCAGCAGCATCATCATCGGCATCAGCAGCATGAGCACCATCACCGGCAGGATCTTCATTAGCATGACCATCGGAATCAGCATGAGCATCATGACAGCGTCGTCAACAGCATCAATATCATTAGAGCAGCGGCGGCAGTAGCAGCATGACCACGATCAATATATCTGTAATACCATCACCATCATCGTCGCCATCACCATCACCTCACAAGCGCCCTCTTTACTGGCAGTGCTAGCATTGTCGGCATACTGATGGTGTGATTGCTGCCTTTTGGACTCAAGTGCTTTTTTTTCCACCAGGAAACCCTTCAACGTGGAATATAAAATCAGACACTAAAATCAAACATTTGATCAACGTTTCCCATCCGTGGTCCTAGGACAAATATAAAAACGCAAGACATGTTGCCTGTATTTGTTGAGGGGCGTGTTGCATGTGATTTGAAACATGGGTAAAACACGGAGGCGGAAGCGTGAGAGAAATGTGGTAATCAATTTGCAGAAGCGGGGTCGAAATGTGAAGACACCCGAAAAAACGTTTACAGATTATTTGAGGCTGACTAGAAAAGTCCACAACCCTGGCGAAGTCCTGGCCCAGAAGGTTGCCAAAGCTGCGTACCGGGTCAGTCAGGGGACCGCTCCGACTGCGGAAGAAATATGTATAGCTGGACAATTCTTATTCCGCGGCAGGCAGCCAGAAGATGTTGTTCTGGCACACATCGTCCTACGCGAAGGTCATCCAGACTTGGACGTGGAGGGTGTGTACTCTGTGCGAGTGCCCTGGGCCAAGGGCCGAGTTGAGCTGCAAGATGTATTGAAAGCATCGTTCGTCCACACGTGCTTCAAAGCATCCTCCGCAAGCAGTCTGTTGAAGGTCGATTTGTTGACGCAAGCATGCAAGAAAATGTTGCAGAGAATGAAGAAGAATGGCTATGAGAAGCACGATCAAATTGTAAGTGTCATTATTGCAACTTACACGACTTCTGCGCAGTTTGCTGACTGGATGGCGGATTGTTTCAAGGATGGGAAAACGGTAGAGACAGCTATCAGAACATGGGGCCAGAATTTAGACGGTCGAGCAGTTTTGGGCAAGCTTGGAAATGGACCGCGAAGGAACCGGCACACGGCAAAGCTCAAGATTGAAGACCTTTGGGCATTGATGTCTCGTTTGGATGGTACTCTATTGTGAGCACCAACTTTTAGGAGTGAAAAAAAATTGAAAGTAAATTAAAAGTAAATTGAAATCAATTGAAAGTAAATTGAAATCAGTTGAAAGTAAACTGAAAGTAAATTAAAAGTAAATTGAAATCAATTGAAAGTAAATTTAAAGCAAATTGAAAGTAGATAAAAATTAAATTGAAAGTAAATTGAAAGCAAATTGAAAGTAAATTAAAAGTACATTGAAATCAATTGAAAGTAAATTGAAAGTAAATTGAAAGTAAATTGAAATCAATTGAAAGTAAATTGAAAGTAAATTAAAAGTTAATTGAAATCAATTGAAAGTAAATTTAAAACAAATTGAAAGTAAATTAAAAGTAAATTGAAAGTAAATTGAAAGCAAATTGAAAGTAAATTAAAAGTAAATTGAAATCAATTGAAAGTAAATTGAAAGCAAATCGAAAGTAAATTGAAATCAATTGAAAGTAAATTGAAAGTAAATTAAAAGTAAATTGAAATCAATTGAAAGTAAATTGAAAGTAAATTAAAAG
>Ga0126342_10016010_pt1 | contig 13097 bp, 10 predicted proteins | sample Cyp1metagenome_FD_92528 | JGI IMG/M metagenome (GOLD analysis project Ga0126342, IMG submission 92528) | Coral microbial communities from Lord Howe Island, Old Settlement Bay, Australia - Cyphastrea 1 metagenome | ecosystem: Host-associated > Invertebrates > Cnidaria > Coral ... | reverse complement strand
TAGCCGTTATAATCAACTGTTCTTGTTTCTCTCCATAGATTTGTTGCTAAAACAAACCATGATTCTGTTTCATTCTATACTAGATCTATTTTTGGCACTAGATCCCCATTAAATCCATATCTCCCGCCTCCATGTTGTCCAAATCCGACAAGATGATGCAGTCTGGTGCCCTCTGCGGTCGCCAGAATGGAGATTCTACGAAGCTTTCACCATGCAGAATTGGGGTAATGGCATATGTCATGTGTATGTACACATACATATATATATATACCGTATATACATAATTAATTATATGTATACAGTATACATACACAATATTTGTATGCACACATTTATGTCACACATCACTGCATCTGAATATATATATATATATATATTATGTATATATATATAGTCTTGGTTCCAGAAATCGAGTATAAGACTACAGTCAAAAATGATCATGACAGCATTCAACAAACAAACGTTGGAAGACTGGACCAAAAAAGTCAAAGCTTTAACAAAAAAATGCAGCCTCACTACAAATTCTATCATAAGTGTGGATATGATTCAAACATCGGGTCCCAAGGGACCGACTAATTGCTGTCAAAAAGGAACTAGATAGACATTGACTCAATCCAAACCCAATTGAAACTGGCAAACTGGCCCAAGAAATAGCAACAATTCAGGAAACAAATGCTTTGATCCCCACCCTGGCAAGTTATGCTGACAAAGTTTCTGACATATCATCTGGAATGATATGTTGCAAATATATATATATATATATATATTCTGGCATTCCATCTGGCATTCTTTCTGGCATATACTCTGACATTCTCTGACATTTTTTCTGACACATACTGCATTCTATCTGGCATCCTTGCTGGCATTCTATCCAAGATAAATTCTGGCATTCTATTTGGCATTCTATCTGACATTCTATCTGGCATCCTGTCTGGCACTCTATCTGACATATATTCTGACATTATCTGGAATCTGGCAATCTATTTGGCATCTATTCTGGCATATTAGAGTGATAGAGTTGGGGCCCAGGCGTGCCCAGCTGCATACGGAGCTCTCAATAGGGTTCAGGTCCATGCGTGCTCAGCTGCACTTGGAGTCCGTGATGAGCTTCTGGCACTCTCTGTGAGCTCCGGGGCCATCGAGCTGGCAGAAGGCCGAGGTGAGGAGAAGGAGAAGGAGAAGAAGAAGAAGAAAAAAAAACAGTTGCACCTTTGTTAATCTAGAGACCCTCACCTGGCAGGTGGGGAAAAACATATTGGAGGTTGATTAACCGTGATCTCCTTTCCGTGTTGTCGTACGGGGATATTTTTCGAATGGGAAGACCATCGAATCCATTCATACATGGTGTATGAATAAAACCTCGGCCCAGATGATGTTTTCATCTTATTCATGTTCATGTTTGCTTTTGGACACGGATTTTTTGGTTTTTTTCATCCTGATTTTTGTCCATCGATTTCAGGTGAGTCAATTTTAGCCCAGCAACTCTCGTGTATCTGCGATGGAACGGCTGCGGGTGGTGCCAGTCATCTGACCACAGATGTGCTCGATAGCTTCCTGGCCATGGGATGCCATGGGGTGGAGGATGGTGGAGGTCTGGCCTGGCAACATTCCAAAAGGTCAACGGGATTTTTCTCCGGCAACATATGGGAAAAATCAAGGAAAATCAGCCAGAAATAAATGTTTGGACATTGCTATATTGGGACTGGATAGGGCCCGTGCTTGCAACTTGCAACCCAGTGAACTCCTAAGCAGGATTGACGAGTGATGAAGCTAAACAACCATGGGATGAGGTCTGGAAAAAGATCAACATCCCAGATCTCGAGATTTTGACACTTCAGCAAGTATTTTATAGATTATTTTAGATTATTTAGATGCAAATAAATAGTGACTGACCATCCTGTCAATGGTCAGTGGTTCAAAGTTGCGGTCATTTTTTCTCCCAAAAATTTTCAGCGACCGAGCAGCTCCACTGATCAAGCCCGGGACGTCGATGGTCTCCACGGTGCTGATCCAAGCCATGGTATCTTGCACCTGAGATGACTGGAATGTGCTGGTCCCTGCAATTCATTGGAGCTGTCCCTGATTGGAGAATTTATGGAAACATGAATGGAAAACACCGGAAAACACTGTTTTCATCTGTTTTTTGGTTTTAAAATGTTTTAAAAGTTTTAGGGTTTTGAAGGTTCGGGTCTTAGGGTTTAGGGTTCCTGGTCTGAGCAATCCAAAGACACTGGCTCCACCTATGCTGGTGAGCATGTCAAAGGCTACAGTGTAAACACCATTGAAACTTTCCGGGCCGATGGTCTGGGGTCGAAATCCAGGAGTCCAAGTGCATGTTTCACCACATGTCCACAAACATAACTCGTTTTGTAAAAACCCTGGCCAAATCAAATTACGTTTCCAACCTAAAGCAAAACAATCTTGAGATAATTTGCAACGTAAAAACAACTACTTGGGGGTCATTTGAGGGGACACATATCCTTTCCAAAGGATTTTCTGACACCAGCCTCCTGTAAACCAATGTTGTAGTTGGCAAGCTCCACGATGTCTGGCACAATGCTCTCATAGTTTTCAATGAAAGCTTTGTCTGGTTTCCTGGGTGCCCGTCATGGAGTCACTGAGGAACTTGAGGGTCTGAGAGATGGTGTGCAGACGAATCTTCGTTCCCCATGATTGTTGCTTCTACTCCCCCTTGGACATGCAAATCCTGCTTGTCATGTGGACTGTACAATTGTGTAGTGTAATATAGTATAATCATATGTATATTACATATTCCCAACTATACTCGCGACTTTTCTAACATATGAGCCGCGGCCAATATTTGGTACGTCATGCAATTCACGGGGTGTTCCTACCTCGTTTTCCATTCCCGGACATCGTTTTGCCTACTTCGTTCTCGAGGTGTTCCTACCCCGTCTTGCAACCTAAATATTATATTTTCGGCAACTGGGGTACGCCCCAATACTCCTCTTCACTTAACCGGACAAAAGCTGTCACTCATCATTATCTATGATTATAGATGCAAATATGTATATATATATATATATATATACAATATCATACAATTATATATACTCATATAACATACGAGTATAATATGATATATGTATCTTCTGTCTGTTTATTTACATCTCGTTCCAAAACTACTCGTACCACTGTTGCTCGAACCGAAGCACACGAAGTCCGGCCACATCAACAGCACCTGGGCGTGGCGGAGTGGAAGCAACCATTGCAGCTTTCTGGAAAATGGGGATACCAAACACGCAACTTTCAATGGAAACAAATAGGATAAACCGGACACAGAAAACTGTAGGATTTTGATGGTAGCCTATTTTCAGACAAACCCAGGTCGAAACACCTCGGGCACCATGAGCGACGACAGGATTCAATACGATGACCACATAGGGTTGGATTCTGTTACGAGGAAGACATACACTCAATCCGCAACAAGAAGGTGAAATTCAGGAAACCACTGGGCCAGTGAGCCAACAAATACGTGGCAGGCATTTTACGGTGATTTCAGGTCTCCCAGGTTTGCGACAGCCGCTTCAGCCTCTCATGGCATAATGACAAGTTCGTGGGGTTTCCGTGATGTTTTTGGGGATGGAAGATAGGTTGAAGCCTCCAACCAGAAAAATGGAAGGGATAGTTCTTCAGTCTTGGGGGATATGACACATTATGACAGCTTCTTAGATGATGTTCCCCAAAAACACATATATCATGAAACATGGATAAAGCTGGCCAAAGATAAAGACAATTATATGATTTAAATTGATTTAACCCACAGAACAAAAACCTGTCATTAGCAGTTGATCCAGGCTGGAGCTGTTTGGCAGCCCTGGCCCTAGCCTTTTCTGTGACTAGCCACGGTGTTCACCTTGTGACTGCGTGCTGTGCACATCTCACCAACACACCACTTCCTGCAACACTGTCGGCCACAAATCTGCGTCGGGGCTGAGTGGTTGTATCCCGAACACTTCAAGGTATGTAACATATATCATATGTGTATTATATATATATATGTGTACATTAGACATCAGCTCCGCATCTGCAATCTGTCATTCCTAATATCTTATGCAACTGCAAAGAGTTGTAGAGAAATGTAGCAACAAATCATGTTGTAGTGTTGCTTTAGACAAAGGTCTGCCCCTGTCTGATGCATGCGATCTCCCCGCAATCTAAGCTGGAAATACCACAAAATCACAGACACAGTCCTTGCTTCTACCGGTTGTCTAGGTATATCGGTATATAGGAACACAAGTCCAAAAGATTCCAAAAGTAGACGGAGGGAATTGGAGGGATCACAAATCACAAACCAGAAACCGATATTTCATACCAACAATTCTGTACTCGGGGACCAAGGTGAGGTAGCACATGTCTGACCATTGTGGGAGTCAATAGGTCACGCAAAGTAATCCCCAGCCCCAAAACAAGGTGCAGCAAATAGAGGCGCTTACCCACATTGAGATCTCACCTTTTTCGATATTCTTCTTCCCATCCGTACAATGGCGGATCCCTTACCAGCAGTGATTGGACTTGCAACCTGGTTTAGTGTTTCTTAGTGGATTAAACAATTAAAACAGAATTGATTATTAATTTAATAGGGATATTCTTGGCTGTCTGCGCCCTCATCACTTGCAGGGCCATCCAACTGTCCCATAATTCCGAATGACCTGGGAATTCCGGATGGTATCTGGAGGTAGTTAGATGATAGCTAGACCTGGTTTTTTTCAGGACCAATTCTGGGGATGCTTCCCCGGCTACCCATCCCTTACCCATTCTATCGCCCAGCGGGCCCTGACGCTCCTCGTCATGATATCTGGAGATCCCATGATGACAAAAGTCTCCGTGTCTTGGCCGACATAGCTGAAGAGCCTGGTGACTTACTTCGCTGGGAGATTTTGGCAGCTGGAGCAGCTGGATGAGATCCAGTTCGGTGGGCTTATCCCACTTATAATTGGCTTATGGGATGATCCTCCAGCCTCTGACCCTCTGGGATTCTCAAATGGGTCTCAAAATGGTTGAACATGAATTGAGTTCAGAATGATGTTACATGATAGACATGTGACAGTCAGAACATTCTCAAATAGATGTGGTGCTTCAACTCAAGCTGCCAGTGTCTTCATCAACATCAATCCGGATGCAAAACTCTGGATTCAAGATATTTCAAGATAGAAGAAGCATTAGTACATCCATGTACAGGTACATTTTTTAGTATCTAGTCTTCTATTCCAGATCAGCTGGAAATTTTTAAAACCTCCCAGCCGGCCTAGTGAGGTCGTTCAAGTCATCGCAGTCCACCTTGGCAGTCCCAATCTTTGGGAGAATGACCATTAAGCGCCACTAATCGACCTTAATGTTGGCTATATGTTGGCTATATAACTGACTTCTTTAAGGGTTTAGAATGTTTAGACTCCACAATTTCCACCATTTCCCCAACAAAACCTGGCCAACGATGAATCAGCCCCAACAGGCAGGTTTATGTCCCCCGTTAAAAGCGCCCGTCCGGGCCCAAGACGGTCCAAGTTGCGAAGGTGCTATATTTGGAGCCCCGTTTCTGCAGTTCGATCTTCAGCAGCCGCGCCATGCTTCCAGCCGCGATCTTCTGGTGGCACAAGAAGAACCTGGCAGCCAGGGATGAGATGCTGAGATGGTTCTTTGGAGAATCATAGTTGTGGTTTATCCTATAAAATTCTATAAACCTATAAGATCATGTAATTAATTCTATTGTAATATTGACAATAAAATACAATAGCAATAATAACTTCATCATATATACTTAAGGTCATTTCATCCGTGGGTTTGAAAATCCCTAAACCAAAGAGAAACGACTTTGCTGCCATGTTCAACTCAAAAATTGATGAACTTGTCTGCTTGGCATTGAGGCCGCAGGCTGAGGTCCATATGCCACACAAACGTCAGCATGTATAAAACCAACTACCTATATGTGCGTCAAGGTCAAGGTCTTTAGGATGTACAGGAGTACATCCATCACATGATGTGCACTAGAACTTCAGAACCAAGAAGACATCAATGCCTAACGGCATAGCAGCAGGATCTACAGATTTGTTGCTCGTTTTTTGTGCATGTATGGGGTGGCCGGAAGGCTCCAGATATATGCAATCCAAACCTTACAAAATTCTCATCCAGGGCAAATTCTCGGAAAATGCTTTTGGGAGCTGGAAGTTCAAAGTGTACTTTCCTTATCTTTCCTTCATGCTGTCAAGTTCCTGAAAAAGTGATTCTAGTCAGTTGACATTCCAGTCGCAGATAATCAGAATCTCTTGGATGCAGCATGACACAACATGATACAACCAGATTTTCAGTGGATCACAACCCACGCAATCATGACATTCATCTCTCAACGAGTGACTTGAAAGGCTTGCGGTACTTCTGAATGAAATGCCTCAGCTCAGCGTGTGTGGAGGTTGCATGGCGAATTTCCTTGCTTACATCCACTGTTGTACATGAACTTCTTCAAAGTCCAGATTTGTGTGAGCAGAAAGTTGGAACATGAGCATGTAGCTATCAACATCACGCACCTATAATCTATCACAATCTATCATAATCTATCATAATCTATCATAACCTATCATAATCTATCATAATCTATCATAATCTATCATAATCTATCTGTCTTCTTCATATACAATATATATATATACACACACACCGCACTGTTAAAACATGGATTGATTTCACGGCTAGCAGCTACCTACACACGACACATCCAAGAATCAATGATTCTTGGGGTGTCTGATGTTTTCTCCACATCTTGTCAACACTTCCGTTGCCATGGGACCGTTCTGGACTGCGGCACATGCCTGAAGCCTCCCCGGCTTCCGTTCTCACCAAGTCGCTTGGCAATGCCGTAGAAGACGGAAGCGATGATGGACAGCAGCATCAGGGCAGAGAAGATCAAGCCTTTGCACATGAGATGCAGCTGGACAGCTCGACATAGGTGAAGATGTGCACATAGACACTTCTTCATATTGCCATGCTTGACAACCAGTTATTGGTGTATTACTGTATTACCAATACTTTGGGAAAATGATGGAAAATGGCTGTAGATCAAAACCCTGGTACCGGTTACCCTAGTCTTCACACCAAAATGACGAGACCCTGCGTATTCATCATCCTTTTGTCATCCTTTCATCCTTTCATCCCCCTTTGTGATTGACCCGTCTCTATTTGGCGAAACGGTGCGGGGCTTCCTCCCATGCTGAACCAGCAACAAATCACCATGGTGGTGCCACCATCGTTGTCTTCCACGAAAAGAGAGCCCATGTCCAAGATCACCAGCATGCCAGTCACCAGCATCCTTGCAGAGAAGTCATGGGAGGAACCTGGTTTACTGGGCTGATCCTATAGAACATATGTAGTAGAAAATAAGATTCATTAAGATTCATAGCAGGCGGGCTAGAAAAATCGTTAAACTATTCGCAACTAGAAGGAGTGATGATCCAAATTACTAACCATGGTCACCCATTTACTATCTTTTGGGATTGTCTCCGTGTGACGCTCCCACTTGGAAATGGGGTCAAAATCATCAGGTCAAAGCAGTTTGAGCAATAGCTGAAACCACGTTTGGATGTTCCTGGAACTGGCTGAATGATTCGTATCTGGCTAAATCTGCATATCAAGAAACAACAAGTGTTCATGTTTCCTGGTACGTCATCTCTGGTTGGTGTTTTCAAACCCCTGAAAAATATGAGGGATTGAAGATCATTACAGATCCCAATCTGTTGGAATGGGTATACAGTAAGCTAAGGATTTGAAACCACCACTCACCACTCCAGAAAAAAAGAAAGGCTTCTCCACTTCTCCCAACCTCGTTCTCGCGAGTTCTCGCGAGTTCTCGTGAAACTCCTGATCTCAGAATATCTCGGATACCCAAGCGGCCAAGCGTCATATCCAGAAAGTTGCAGACCATGGCGCGCCAAGGCTTGCTGTAAGCAACCATGACAAGACTGCCGTAAAGGATCAGGTTCATGGAGACCACCTGCCCAGTGGCCCCCAAAAAAATGTCTTCAGAAATACCGGAAATTAAAAATTCATGATTAAAAGAAAAACCTCGGTTGCCACTAAAGGAAAAACCGATCCACCGATGCTGTCAATGGACCTCCTGTTGTGACAGGTCTAATATGAACATGCAAACCAGTGGAATTCACACATTGACTGGTCATTTTAAGTGGTGCCATTCAATGTTTAGGGGTAGTCAATTTTGAACCAATTGTTTGCCAAATGTCTACGAAATCATCTTAAACCATGTTAAACTGTTAAACCATGTTAAACCCGTTTTCAATCAAATCAGATTCTGTGAAGAATTATGATTTCCGACTATGTTGTCGCTTAAATTATCGATAAAATCCCTTTCCTTGGTATACCAATCCCAGTCACTAAGGTCTAGCATTTTGCTGTTCATCGCAGTGGGGGTCCTCCCACCACTAGAACCAGCTGATCGCAGTTCTTATTCACTACTTGCACCAGCATCCCAGGAATCTCGATTAGTTGGAAGACATGGTCTTGATATGTATTGATATGTCTCCAAGTGGCCCAGTTTGGGAAGTGTAACAAAATCATTACAAATAGTAGTACAAATCATGATAAATCATTATGAATCTATGTATATACATATATATATATACACTTATATAAATCATATTTAACTATTAAACCACTATAAATCATCCAAATACCAAGCGTAACATCTTTTTGTCAACACTGGTCGCCTTGGCTGAGGCTCCTGGGAACAATGGGCACAGCACCACCAAGGCGTTGCGCACCAAGAAGAGGACGCTGAAAGCCCTGCAGTGATGAAAAACCCATGTCACCTTCTCAGCATGATGAAAAATCCATGAAAATCAACCAAAACCATCCGGCAGGTCAACATTCATCTCAGATGGGTGTTTCTTTTGGATGTTGGGGCTTAGAATGGCACGATTGGGATAGAAACACCCATGAATGGTGGAAGACCCAGTACTAAAACCTCAGTAACAAACCATTTAGGATTCATTTTACATCATCCAACTGATATGTACAGTCAGTATGTATCCAATAATAAACCCACATTGGGGAGTGTTACAACACAAACAAAGAAATAAATCTAGGGTCCTTCCGGTCATGAATCTGGCCATGCAGTGTGCAAAACCAACGGGATACACCCCCCCTACACCCTTGTTGGAAAATCTTTTGCGGAGCCCCCTTCCCAGCCGGATCTGGCCGAGAAACTCAGCTCCGGGGCGGAAGCGCATGAAGAGGAAGGAGCAAGCGCGCAGGAACTTCACATCAGCCGTTTGCAGCCTGCAGTTGTCACGGCTGTTGGGAAAAAATGGAAAAAAGATGGAGACGACTTCCACAAAACACAGTAGAGTAGTATCAATTCAGGATAAAAGTACAACTATAGCTGATGAATATTGGGGAGGACGGTTTGCACTCGAAATTCTAGCTATCTTTCGCAAAAAGACAACTGCAGCTTTATTCTTCTTGGGTCAAGATTACTTACCTTGCCAGGATGTTACAGGTCATTCCAATTACAGCATGACTCAGCATGACTCAGCCATGACTGCCACCGTTAGATGACCCACCCTGGCGAGGCGCCTCTTCGGCAGCTCCCAAATGATGACCTCAGGCACTGAACCCGCAGCTCCCAAAGGGAAACAGAAGGCAGAAGAAATCCACCCTGTGCATCCTGAATGACTTGAATGATTTTACATGATTTTACCATGTATATAATATATATATACAGTATCAGTATGACTGTATGTTGTGTAGACTCAATTCAAGGATGTCAGCTGATGTAGGGGACAGTAGTAGAGTGCGTATCTAGATCTTCAAACGTAATGGGAATGGAGGGATCAACAGATCCACTTGGTGGTTTGCTTCGTGCTCAAGTCGAAGGTGCGCAAGGTGCACTTGGCATCAAGGCTGTCTGAAACGTAACCTTCTCAAGCTGTTCATGCTCGCTTTCAAGCGAAATTTCCCAAAGATTGGACTCAAGCATATCATATATGCTTACCAAACAAAGTAGGTAAATCCCCAACGAACCACGATTCTTGCAAATGTTGGTGTCCCCAATATGGGGTTGGGTTCAAGCACATTTACATAAGAGCATGTTCAAGCCCACATAGTTTTTTTCACTGTCATTGTGTGTGTGGCGCTACTATCCTCTGTCCCCCGCAATGTTTTTTCTGAAATCCCTACGGTATTTCTTTAGAGTTTGTTTTCCTTCACATTCTTGTTGATAGCTACCAGCTGCCAGCTACCCATGAATTTTCAGCTTCAGAATCTTCAGATCCTTCAACCGAGCGACCCACACGCAGATAGCCAGGAAGCCCAAGGGAAGCAAGCACGCCAATCCTCGTTGGCACATCGGAGACTGGATGACTGGGACCTGTCATAGCTCAAGTCATAGTCAGCTTTCAAGATCTGAAATCATTCCATGTTTGGAGTCAGTTTCAATATATTTCAGGTACCACCCAAGTACCACCCAGGTTTGACCCACGGCCATGTAAAGTGCTTTGAACATCTTTGAATCAATCTCACGGGAGCCAAAGGGTCGCCAGATGGTAGCGAGCAAGGAATGAGGTGCTGGGTATGACATTGTGACTTTGGGGATTTATTGGGTGGTACTTCACTGGAGTGTGGCAATCCTACCCAAAACATGCTAAAACCTGGGGATGCCGCCTTTCTCTTTCAGAACATAGCCAAAAGTGGTTGGTTTTCCTGTTGACATACCAAAATGATAAACATGATCCATAATGACCCACGGAGCGTGGCTTGGCCCCCCAAAAAATCCATCCCAGACTCCACCAATGACGGACATGGACAGGTGTTCGCCTTCTCCGTTACAATACCTAGGAGGTTGTGTGCTAGTGGACCGAAACCGCTGAATGGGAGGAGTAGAAGCTGACCTGACAAATAGAATAAGCATGAATGAACCGAATACAATATCTCTCTGGGCATGATTACTTAATTATACCGCACCCAAAATGCGTTTCTGGGTACGAGTCGTTGTTTGTGAAACCTGGAAGTAGGGCAGTCATTTCATGTTTTAAACGAAAACGTGTTGCCGTCGTCGTGTTGAAATGCAGTCTTCCCGAACCCAACCAATGTGGTCGCCAGCTTCTAGACAGAAAGCAGCCACTGGGCCCAAGAATGCTGGCCCTCCAAACCCCAGAGGAAGTATGGATATAGCGGCTAGCTGACTAGCTCACCCGCGGGTCCCATCGCAGACGAGTCAGCTCTTCCCATGTCCAACCCATGGATTCCACCTACAAACGGACGCTTTTGGTGGATTGTGGATCCCCAACTCTTCACCCAAAGCCTCCTGTTTTGTGCTAACCCCTCCTGCCATTTCCTGCCCATTTTTTTTGTATGTTTCATGTTGTATCACTATTCTTCATTATTCCACATTTATTATTCCTATATATTATTCCTATATATATATTATATATATATATATTCCGATGGCCATGGACAATCACCCATTTATAGATGATTTTCCCTTTAAAAACCTCCATTTATTGGGGATGCCATGGGATTTCACATTGATTTTCCGATGATTTTCTGGTTCACAGGACCCCCACAGTGCAACCATGGCTGCACTCCGTGGTAGGCTTGCACCGTCCAGCGGCCGTTGGGATGTTGGTTGCAACGGAACGGGGCCAACAGCGAGGAGCACAGCGAGATGAAGAAGACCATGAAGAGGGTGCCCGCGGTCCTGCCGTTGACGGGGAACCTCAACCGCAAAAACTGGGAGATTCCAAGGTGCCTTGGCTGGCAACATGTCACTATATTACACTTAACATATCTTAGCGTCGGGGGTGTCGGTTATATCGTGGAGCATTGGGATATAGAATAACGGTTAACGCATACTACCACAAAACTAAAGAAACCGTTTGGGGAGACCAAAATGGTTGCGGTTAAGTACCGTGCAAGAGACGATTGATGTGATTTGGTTGGAGGTCAGGGAACGATCCAAAACATTATTACTGTTGTTAGTTGGAGTTAGTCCTCCAAAATGAGGATGGGAATTAAAGGACCGGATAACCCCACAAGGCAAACTCTTCCAATAATGAGCACCGCATGTTGTAGCGGGGACGGGGAAAGAAGGAAAGACAAAGGATGTGGTGGAGGACCGACAAGTAAAGCAAAGTTGTGTGTGTGTGACAGAGTTGTATGTGAAAGATGGTGTGTGACGAAGAAAGATGTTGTGTGTGACAAAGTTGTGTGTGAAAGATGGTGTGTGTGTGAAAGTTGTGTGTGAAAGAGAGCGTGTGACAAAGTTGTGTGTGAAAGATGGTGTGTGACAAAGAGGTGTGAGAAAGATGGTGTGGCGAAAGCTGGTGTGTGTGTGTGACAAAGTTGTGTGTAAGATGGTGTGGTGAAAGATGGTGTGTGACAAAGTTATGTGTGAAAGATGGTGTCGTGAAAGATGGTGTGTGACAAAGTGGTGTGTGAAGGATGGTGTGATGAAAGATGGTGTGGGTGAAAGTTCTGTGTGAAAGAGAGCGTGTGACAAAGTTATGTGTGAAAGATGGTGTGGTGAAAGATGGTGTGTGGAAGATGGTGTGGCGAAAGATGGTGTGAGACAAAGTGGTGTGTGACAAAGTGGTGGGTGAAAGATGGTGTGTCAAAAATGGTGTGTGTGTGTGAAAGATGGTGTGTGGAAGATGGTGTGTGAAAGATGGTGTGTGTGTCAAAGATGGTGTGTGAAAGATGGTGTGTGAAAGATGGTGTGTGTCAAAGATGGTGTGTCAAAGATGGTGTGTGAAAGATGGTGTGTGACAAAGTGGTGTGTCAAAGATGGTGTGTGACAAAGTTGTGTGGGAAAGATGGTGTGTGTCAAAGATGGTGGGTGACAAAGTGGTGTGTGAAAGATGGTGTGTCAAAGATGGCGTGTGACAAAGTGGTGCCAGCCACCAGAGTCACCAGAGCCACCAGAGCCAGCCCAGTGCCATAAGTGCCACGCCTGCCACGCAAAACGAAGGTGGATGTCTCCAAGTGCCACGCCTGCCACGTGAAACGAAGGTGGATGTCGCCAAGTGCCACGCCTGCCACGCAAAGTGCCGCGGCGTCACCGGCGACCAGCAATC
>Ga0126342_10016009_pt1 | contig 13097 bp, 18 predicted proteins | sample Cyp1metagenome_FD_92528 | JGI IMG/M metagenome (GOLD analysis project Ga0126342, IMG submission 92528) | Coral microbial communities from Lord Howe Island, Old Settlement Bay, Australia - Cyphastrea 1 metagenome | ecosystem: Host-associated > Invertebrates > Cnidaria > Coral ... | reverse complement strand
GTCGGGTGAGTGGCATGCCTAGCCAACGTAGAAAAGTAGATGTTAGCTAGCAATAATTCACGATGTACAGCTTGAAGATGCGCCAATGCATCGACAGCCATAGAGTAGGCGAACCCGGAACCACTATTCCCGTCGGGTATGTGGGAAAGGGGGAGCCGAATGGCACGTTTTATGTACATATAGGCGTAATTCAAGTAGCAGAACCATTTTAATTCAAAGTTCCCTCTCTCGTGTCCGTGGTCCGAAGGTACCACGGGCATGGGGGGTGTTAAAGGGAACAAAGCGCTAGCACATGAATCAATGTACATTGATATGCCCTTGTGGCTCAAGCGCCCATTGAAAGGAAAACGGTCGCGCGTTGCTTGTGATGCCTTGGTAGAGTTCGGCAACCCCCAGCACTTTAGGTACTACCAGTCAACGATATCCAGAACAAGGATAGAATTGTTCACACATACATATACATACATATACATACATATACATACATACACATACATCTACATACATACATACATACATACATACATACATACATGCATACATACAATATACATGTATAATAATTTATACTTCTGTATATAACATACATTTTTACATACATGCATGCATGTTTCACACATTCTTAATTGATTTCTCCTCAGCCGACTACCTCTCTACTTTTGCTCATATTTTTTCACAATTTAAAGGGTATGCGCAGACTTCTGCAGTCTGCACGGTTAAAATAAATACATGCATGCATGAATGTATACATACTACGTACGTACGTACATATACATATACATATGCATATACATATACATACACATACACATACACATACATATGCACATACATACACATACACATACATACACATATATACACATACGTACACATACATACACATACATACACATACATACACATACAGCCACATACACATACAGACACACACACACATATATGTATATATATATATATACATATACATATATATATATATACACACATATATATATACATATATATTTATATATACATATATATATATATACATATATATATAACTATGTATCACGCACACACACACATATATATATATATATACAAGGAATATATATATATATGTATATATATATGTATATGCATACCGTGTATAATCAAACAACACATGAAAAAACACATAAGAACAAAGGCAGATACAGACAGGAAAACGATACATACTTTGCATTTAGTCAGCTGAACTGCATTGGCATTTCATTTTCATTACGACAATGACGCGGGCGAAACAAGGTAACGCCCGCTCTCAGGACTTGGTGATTTGTAACACCCTTCAGCCATGAGCAATAAACGCACTCGCAGGGTTGCAAAGCTCGCTTTTGCTCACTCGCTTTTGTCGTGCCATGGGAAACAATCTATTCAACAGCCTGCACTTGACGTAGCCAGTTTGACAAATCTTGGTGTGACGCTTCTTGCATGGTGCCCTTTTGTGCCTTCGGCATGAAGAAAATTCCAGCCAACTTTAGCATGTCTCACCTCTGAATCATCCCATGCGTAGCATGTCAAACAACAACTGAGGCTCAAACCAGTTGGGACTCTTTGAATACCTGGCAGCGCGTTTGCCTTCATGTGGCGGCTTGGCTGTAACACTGTAAGGCTTTTACACCGTAAGGGCTTTCATACGTTGTCACATAGTCGGGCTGCCGCGGTGCCCATTGGAGACATCTCTGTGGGCTGATCCATGACATTATATGATGTACTTGCATAATAATAATGTGCATATGCTTGGTGTATCTTGGCATTGGAAGACTGCTGAATGTCATGGACAGAATAGACAGGCTCGATTTCCGATGGCTCTGATTGTGTTGTACTTCCGTACACTGGAGTTGATACTTGGCATGCACCCGGAGAAGCAACTTTGGGAGAGACCGTCGCAATTCAACAATCACGTGGAGACGTGGAACCCGTCATAGCCTATCAGACTTGAATGGGAATTGCAAGTATTTCTATATATTTGTCATGTTGTTCTCTTGTTGAATCTTTTTTCTATATTTTACTGCTGTATGAGTTTTGGCCTTGAGGATTGGCTGCATTTGGTTGCCCCCTGGCCAGATTTGAGTTTGGCGAAGGTGCTTCTTGCTTCAGGTTGCAGTAGGCAATGATTGAGCGAAGTGTACATGTATGGATCTGCTGGTTGGGATACTGAAAGTCCAGCATGTCCTGGTTAAGCGTGGAAATAGTGACATGTGCATCATCATGGCAGAGGCAGAATAGTGGTACATTCCAACAGAAAACCGAAAGACAATTCGGCAAACATGAAGCTTCAATTTTAGAAGTTGTGAGGCGCATGCACGAACCCAGCTTGAAATGCAACATGTTCAGATTTTCGCACTCCCGCAATACTGTCAAAGAGTGCTAGGGCTGCAAAATCCCTTTGAAGAAGTCATTGGATTTGTAATTCGGGCGGTATGAAGTGGCAAGGAACTGGTCCATGTGCAGCTATTTGTGGGTATCTTGACAGCAAATGGAGGTAGACGCTGCCTGTGTGACTGCATTGTTTTCTCACCTTGAAGCTGAGTTTGGGCAGCACGTACGTGCCTGCCCATGTCCAGTTGCTCCAGCAAAACCCGTCTCGGCATCAGTTTTGCTAGACGGATGGATTGAAGGCATGATGCTCTACTTCGTGCTCATGTTTGGAGTGGTGCGCGGAAGTGTGCCTTTGCAACAATTCCGACAACAGACAGTCACGTGCATCTGCTTCTGTTGAAGTGGTGGTGTGCTGTGAAGATGCCGAAGACGACGAAGAAGAGAAGATGAAGAAGAGGAAGAAGAGGAAGAAGATGAAGAAGAGGAAGAAGAGGAAGAAGAGAAGGAAGAGGAAGAAGAGGAAGAAGAGGAAGAAGAGGAAGGAACGAAGGTGACGATGACGATGAGGATGAGGCATGATGAGGATGAGGATGATGATGATGATGGATGATGGATGATTGATCATTGATGATCGACGCCGCGGACGCCGACGCCGACGCCGATGCCGACGCCGACGCCGATGCCGACGCCGACGCCGCCGCCGTTGACGGCGACGGCGACGGCGATGGCGAGGAGGATGATGGTGGTGATGATGATGGTGGTGGTGGTGATGATGATGGTGGTGGTGGTGGTAGTGATGAGGATGAGGATGAAGATGATAACTTTCCAAACCCATGCCTGTCCAGCAGCATCTCCTATGGTCCTATAGCATGCAGTCATCTTCTACTAAATTACTAAAACTACCTGCACGCAGTTTGGCACATCTTAGCGGAAACACCCATGGAAATGGAGCGTATGATGCTTTGGCTGCCTAGGTTTTCCAAATCAAATCTTGGGAAGTCTTGCGATTGCGGCGGATTGCCACCGGCCGCTTGTGACTTGTCCTGCTGGATTGGTTCTTCGGATGGCAGCACTGCAAGAGCCACATTTTGTTTATTGATGTTTATTGCATCTTGTTACTAGAATTACTGTAATTGCAATATTCATCCTAATACTTGGCCACCGTCTTCAAATATCATTCGGCAACGCAGCCTGAGGAGCCGGAGCTTCTCAGCAACACTGCGCCACGCAAACAAGGACAAGGACTTACAGGATTACGTGTTTTGGCAGCAAAACAAAGATGCAAAGAAGTGAGTTTTTTGGTACTCAAGGCCTGCTCGGCGGATAGGATTCATGCAACGCACCTATTCATTGTATTGATGAAGCGTGGAATGAAGCTGCGAACGACAAAATGGTCTTGACACTTACCATGTCTAACCAGTCAACTCAGCATGCCCTTCTATGAATTCTCGGGCTCAACTGGACCTGCCCAGGTGTGCTTGAGAGAATATCTCGTGGTCAAAGTGCTGGAATGGAAGCAAACCAGCAGGGGTCTCTAGCTTTTGCTTCCCAGCGGTCCATGCAGAAGCGGAGATGCCTAGTTAGAACACAGGTTGATAGATGTTGATAGTTGATGAACACTTTCCAAGACCTTCCACGTTTTTGGTCAGATTCGGATGTCTTTTTGCATGTTGCTTGTGGATGAAGTTTCAAACATAGAGGCAGACAAATGCTCTGCAGAGCCAGTATGCCCCAAGATTCTGACTCAGATTGGGATTTGGGTCAAAGCTGGCCAAGGACCGACACTCTTCAGACAGGTGACAGATACTCTTGGAATGGTGAATCTTCCAGATGACGAGGACTGGCAGAAGTGAAGGGGGGCCGATTGCAGTGAACCAGTGACCGCTTTGAAAAGAGATTCTAAGCTATTCTACATCCAGATGACAATGCGCTTGCGAAACCACGGCTTGTTCTGTGCAATGGAGAAGGGTTTTCCCATTTCGCTTCGGGCCATGCAATCTCGTCCTTCCAGCAGGTCCAAAAACGTTATACAAAGCCACCAACAAAACCACATAGGGACCGTGAGTTGTAAGCTTTTAGAGCAGGACAGTCCAGCAGCTGACGCGCTGGTGGAGGATATGGTCAGGTCTCAACTTGAGCAGAACTTTGCCTTCAGCTCTTATCTCGCCCACAGCTTAACAAAGCGAATCAGCAGAAAGTCATGAACGCACCAAGTTCGACAAACCCACCAAGTTTCGAGCTTGTCCCTTGCCTGAGGCGCTGAATGTTGAGAGTGCAGTGAGGGATTCGATCGAATTGCATGCAGGTGTGGCCCGTGTACTTTGGGCAGTCCAACAAACAAATTGCCACGTACTTCAAATGCAAAGTCGGCCATGTCATTGTCTTTTTTGGAAGAGTTGCGGGTTCCAAGCTGAGCTGCGGCCCTAAGAACAAAGACCGTCTCAGAAGCTACTAAGGATTCAGAAACTGCGTCTCAGAAACGAGAAATATAAGATTCAGAAACTAAGGTTTCACGATTCAGAAACTACATCTTAGAAACTAGGAATGCACGATTCAGAAACTAGGGATACACGAGTCAGAAACTACGAAATTAGGATTCAGAAACTGCGTCTCAGAAACTAGAAAATCGGGATTTAGAAACTACGATTATACGATTCAGAAACCAAGAATTCAGGATTCAGAAACTGTGTCTCAGAAACTGCACATTCAGGATTCAGAGACTAGGATTGCACAATTCAGAGACCGCAGAATGCAAGATTTATATAGAAACTGAAGCCCTTTTTTCAAAATCCCTCTCCACAAAGCCCTACATGCAATAGTCTAGTATTTATCGTCTTCACAGCCTGACCTATCCAAGGGTCCCTGTCACGATTCCAAGTCTTTTTTAACACCGCCCACCATCAAAGCCCTACATGCAAAAGCACTCCTCAACTTCACAGCCTCACCTTTCCAAGAGTTCCGAATCAGAGCTCGTCCCAGTTTCCGAATCATGTTTTCTAGTTTCCGAATCGGCGCGTGACCAAGCCTGAAATCGTCGCACCTGTCAAGAGACATACAAACATATCAATTATATTCAATATTATTCAATTATATCATACATATCACACATAGATGTATGATGTATAATATAAAAATGTATATTACTCTCATTTTGATCTTTTTGCTGTAGTCCTCATAAAGATGAACCGTCAATGAACAAGTCGCAAAGGAGTGATCGAGTTGTCGCCCCAACTCCGTTCGGGTTGCACTGAGCGGACCAGGTACATGGATTACGATCATTATCCTTTTTACAGTGCCTCAATGGCAGTGAGTTTCACTTGTTACATCTTGTTACCACTTGTTGTCATGAGGGGCTTGGAGAATTGAAGTGCAAAGGCATTGGCTCTTGGGTGCCGCTTTGCCAACATTACGATTTTGGGGACCTTGCCCGTCGTGGTCAGCCTTGCCATTCTCGTAGTGTGCCTCGGTCGTGGTACATTCAGCACCAAGGAGTGCTGGGTATTTAGTGCTTTGCTCGCGGTATCTCGCGGTAAACCTTTCGTCGAATTTTTATCGTCGCTGTTTTGTTCCCAGTGTTTAACAACTTTTGGAAGCTGAGTCCTGTGCTGGGTGCGAAGTGCTTGGCAACCCAATTCCATCTAATTCCCTCAGACGAAGGATCATGTCGAATAACTGCACATCATTGAACATCCATGACACGCAGTGTAAGGTTGACTATCGTAATAGTGACGAGGCCAGGCTGCAGACATTTCATGCGGGCGTTGCTGTTGGTTCGGTTCCAGGCATATTCACCCTGGTGCGCACGGTTCGGGCAGATAGCCATGATAGCCAGCAAAACTGTCTATTCCACCCCTTCTGCAGGTTTCTGTCCAGCTCTGATGATCCACATGACACGCAGGGTCAAACATTTGCCCTGCGAGGTTTAGACACCGAAGTTTAGCAAAGGTGAGTCGAACATGGATGGATGCTGCGATGCAGTCCGTAAGCATCCACCGAAGCTTGGCAATGCTCCTGGGATCTACCACGTCCCTTTTGCCAAATACATCTCTGGTGCTTTGGTTTTTCTCTCTTGTTGCGGGGTTGGTGTTTGGTTCATGTTGAGTTCTTGTTTGGAGCTTAGGAGGGCTGAGATTGAGAAGTGGAAACCAGTTTGTTTCCACAGAAATGGGCGGAGATGGGTGGAGCTAACACATTTGGGGATGATGTGCTGCAAGCGGGCAGAGAAGGTGGAGCTGCAAATATACATGAATAATCATGAATACATACGATATACAGCGAAGACGGCAAAGTAAGACACAGGTTTCGTATGCATTCCTGGCATTTGGGGCCTTTTGAGTTCTGCTGGGTGTTCTCTGATGTCAGCGCACCAGCCTTTTGCAGCGTTTCTATGCGTGTTTGCTGTAATTTTGCTGTATGCGAGACTGTCGCGGTTCCTGCAATTTGGCAAAGCTTGTTGTTTAGTTGCGAATCTTTTCTAGATGCTGCTGGCATCTTTGAACAGCACTTGCCGGGTCGTGGGAAGCCTTAGGAGTTTCGAGACAACAGCCGGCCTCGGTTCCTGGGTTTGACTTAACTTAGCATGTGCAAGACAAATCTGGATAAAAAATAACTGGATCAGAGAGAATCAGACTCAGAGTATGGGGACTTCGTGAAACCATGGTTGAAGCATGTTGAAACCTTGGTAACTAGTACAACATGTAAAACGCTGAAACATCTGACGCGGAAGCCGGTGAACAATATGAACATGCTATCGCAAGGGTTGAAACGATGGTCTCAGGCACCGGAGAGCACTTGGATGGCCACTTGCCAGGGCAGGGGCTATTTGTCCTGGGAGAAGTTCTTGATGCGATTTCTGCAGATTTTTTTGCTTCATAGCTGCAAGAAGTGCTGCAAGAAGTGCTGCAAGAAGTGCAAGAGGTGTCAGCATAAAGTTGCTCTTCTATACTCTTTTCGGTTTTAGTTTTGAAGCTATTCAGCAGCCTAATCACTCAAAAATGTCATGCCGAGTGTCCAATGAACATGAGCTCCGCTTGAACCAAGACAACATGAGCCGACGCATGACGCTGGCTTGAAATCCTCCAGCCCACATTGCTTTGCGCTTCGTGCAGGTTTGTAATTTCGTATACATTTTCGAGGACTCTCATTGAATTCAAAGATTGGCAAGAGAAACTTGGCGAACAAGTACCAAGAAGACATCAAAAACAAGCACAGATTTGTTTGTGTAGGTACTATGTTGGATTCTGCATGCCATGTTGGAATATGCTTACCAGAGCATGCTGAGCTGCCTGCAAATTCTGCAGTTTTTGCCTTGAGAACACAGGAACTTTGAGTGGCAAGCACCGCTAGCTTCTTCTCTCGCAATTCTTTTTTTGCTGCTTCTGTGACTTGAAGGCAAGTGATCGACATGATCGACATGGGGCTAACATTTTTCGATATCTTTCATTTTTCATTTGGGCCTCCTATTTGTGACAAATCCGCTGGAGGGAGAGAGAGACAGAGAGAGAGAGAGAGACGTGCTGATTGCGGACGATGTCTTGCAAGTGCAGATACTGCTCCATTGCTCAAGATTTGCCAAGGTTTGTTCTTCCTGCCTATGTGCCAGTCTTCTTGGAACTGATGGCGTTGCCGCCCTTTCTTGACAAGGCCCGGGCGCGAACTATGTGGAAGGGATACGCAGAAATACCAGAGACGATCAAAGGAAGTTCAGAAGACAAGTTACGGACTTTCATCAACCACAAGCATATAGTCATTAAAACAAGACAACAATCACAACAACACAACGATCACAACAACACAACAACAATAGCGATACAATTTGTTGTTGCACAGTCTGTACATACATATTGTATTTTTCACCTCATCTACACTGTGGTCATGGATCAAGAAACATTGCTGCGCAGGTGTACTTATTGTTGGCCCTTAGTGGTTGTTTACTTGTTTCTACAGGTTATCAGCCGTATCGCCAAGCGATCGCTGGTTTCCTTTGTCTCACTTTTTCGCTTACTCCTCCCCGTACTTGCGATGGCAACTCCCCCAGCGTTACCTGCCCCGGGCAGGAACGCCACGGCTGCCCTTGCTGTCGCAGGTACTACGCGGCCGGAGGAAATGGTGATCCATTCTGGAGCAGCTACAACTGAAGGTGACATGAGCTACTCGGATGAGGACTTTGACCCATGCCGAACTGACCCACGCTGAAATATGCCAGGTCAGGTGTCTTGGATGCTAACATCGAAACCAGCCAGTTGAACACAATCAACTTCAACAATGTTGATCAGCGTACCGCCAGTGTGGCAGTGGTGCATCAAGGAGTTGATGCGGCAGGTCAATTGATGGCTGCACAGCAGCAAGCTTTGCAGACTGAAGCCAATGCGCTTCATTCTGTGGTCATGGAACGTCAAAGGGAAACGCTTGTGAGCGAAGCTCGAGATCGTCTTACAAGCATTGAGCAAAGAGCAGCCGATGAGATTTCTCAGAAGAACCTTTTGTTGAACGACCTGTCCTGGTCTCCATCATCGTCTTCATCGCCTACCACGGATTCTGAGAGTTCCTTTGCACGTAAGGTTAGGAAAGCTTTGGAGCATTCCAGGTGATCTGATACTAAGGCCAAAGAGTCTGATCGGATGCTAGTACCCAAGTTTCCCCAGCCTGAAAATTACAGGAACTGGAGGATCAGAGTAAGGGATGCCGTAATTGCTGCTTCTGCTAAGCCTGATTTCGCTTTTCAGTGGATTGAGGAAGTTTTCAAGACGGACCAGTCCGTTGAAGCCTTGAAGGACTCAGGTAAGTTTGTGACTCTGGACGCAAAGCTCATGTCTTCGCTCACCAACATCTGCGAAGGGGACTTTGCACGGCAACTTGACATCTTTAAAGAAGAACAGGCCAAGTCCGGAACACCAGCCCGAGGACGTCAAGCATTGCTCATGATTCACAAGCATTTCAGTACGAGTAGAAAACATGGTGCAGTGTATGACGTGGAAGATTTAATGGCTGTTACCTTAGTCATCGACGATCTAAGGGGTTTCATCACTAGGTGGGACGCCGTGATCGCTGGAATGACTTCCGAGCCTGACACCATGTGGTAGCAAGCATACTTCCACAATGCCATCAAGAACTTCAAGCCCCTTTCTCATGATCTGGCCGTGTATGATCGCACACCGGAGGGGAACCCAACCGCTCTTATGAGTTTCTCATGAAAGCAGCAAGGGATTACCTCGAGAGAAAGCGTCTTGAAAAGATGCGCCAGGCCACGAAGAAGTCAGTTTCAGGTAAGAGAGATGCCGCGCCAGCCCCCAACAGACCACCATCTGCGGGGAAACCTCAAGGCATTTGCTATGATTTCCAAGTAGGCAAGTGTACGAGAGGAAAGGATTGCCGATATAAACATGAGAAGTCAGACAAAGGCAAAGGTGGAGGTAAGAAAGGTAAGTCTAGATCTAAGTCAAGAGGCACTAGTCGTTCGTTGTCTCCAGGATCTAGGGATCAAGTTTGCAAATTTTGGAAGGCGGGGAAGTGCCACCGTGGTAGTGAGTGTACTTTTCAGCATCAGCCGAAACCTGCAGCTCCATCCGCAAAGGATGACAAGCGCGGGAAGAGCCAGAACAAGAAGAAGAAGAAGAAGAAGAAGAAGACGAGGAAGAAGAAGAAGAAGAAGAAGACGAAGAAGAAGAAGAAGAAGAAGAAGAAGGGCGACCGCTCTAGGTCGTCAAGCCGAGGTTCGAATTCCTCGAAGGGCTCTCAGAGTCTCAAGGACAAAGGGGGAAAACCATCTTCCTCTGGCTCAGCTGCAGTTTGCATGTTGCGCGCCCTGATGGTGGTCGCAGTCGTTCATCCTTCGGCCAGCACTCATCGCGTGCCGGAAGGCATTGCCTCCGCTCAGTTTTACAACCAGCATTTTGCCATGCCAGTTACACCCAATCGGACTGACTGTTTCATTCGGGGACAACATTGAAACCTTTGAAGTTCCCATTGAGCATGACTGTAATTGGAATCCATGCCATGCCAAGCAGAGGACGCACAATCCAGTTTGCATCACAAAGGACGATCGTTATCGTAAAGAGACGATCGAAGCTCGTGAGAGTGATGCTATACTTGCTGCACAAGTGTTGCAATCAGCTGTCTTCAGGGAGTTGCATGGAAAACCTTGCAAATGCAACTTCGCATGCGACAGTGATATCGGCTGTCGTCACTGCATCCGTTCCGAGCTGAAAGCCCTGCCAGGACACATGCCGTCCCAGCAGCGTAATGCATCCGCTGAGATCGCCTGGATCGCAGATACTGGTAGTGCTCAGGACTTGGTTTGCAGGAAAATGATTCCCGAAGACGTAGTGTATCATTCTCATGAACCCCTTGAATTAATCACAGCCAATGGATCTCAGTCAGCTGACCAACAAGCATCCGTTCACATCGATTGAATCGACAAAGAAGTTCATCCTTATGTTCTTCCTGATACTCCCGCAGTCATTTCTGTAGGAATGAGGATGGGACTTTGTTTGGAAAAGCTTTAGCCGTCCCTTATTTCAAGAAGAAAGATGGAACTAAAATAAAACTAGAGGTAAAAGATTACGTTCCTTACTTACCATCCAGAGATGGCCAGGTGCCCGCAGCAGTAGGGATTCCATTTTCGTGGGACTCCGGTGCCGGGAACGGCAAGCCCATCATCTCGCCAGTTCGAGGGTCTCGTGTGTCAGCAGTTGGAACTGAATCTGAGGACGAGGTCGAAGAGGTGGAAGAGCCTTACGAGGCGTCCATCGCTGACGATGAGGAGGTTCTTGGACATGCTGACGACAGTCTCGAGGAGTTCTTCATTGGTGAGCTCGCACCAGGACCTCCGGCAGCAATGACGCCAGACATCGCTGAGGGTTCGGAAGACGAGGTCAAAGCTCCTGAAGAACCAGTTGACGGTTGACTTCTTTTGCCTGAACCTAAATCTCTTGATCGTTGTGAAGCTGCTTTGAGGGACAAGACCAGGACTCTTAGGCACATGATGACACACACCCCAAAGAACCCGTACTGCGAAACTTGCAAATGTGCTAAAATGTACAAACCAACTAAACGTAGTAAGGGTGAGTTTTTGACTGTGGAATCCAACAAGTTTGGGGATCACATCACTGGGGACCATCTTGTGACTAGAGATTCAAATGAACAACCAATTGATGGTGACAGGGTTGCCATGGTCATGAAAGATGTTGCTACCAACTTTCGATGGATTTATCCTTCAGCTAGGAGTCATGCCAAAGACTGTGTTTTAGCATTTAGACACTTTGTTGCACCCGGTGAAGAAGTTGGAGTGTACTACTCTGACGCAGCACCATCCATCAAACTCGCTTGTCGGGAAGTTGGATGGAGACAAAGCACGAGTGTAGCTTATGTTTCTAAGTCTAATGCAGTCGCCGAGAGGAATCTCAGGTCCGTACTCGAAGGGACTAGAGTGAATCTTGAACAGGCGGGACTTCATCACTCCTATTGGAGCTATGCTTCACGGCATTGGTGTATGGCTCACAACATCCAGGATCACCCCGAAATCAAATCCCCCCTGGGAACCTCGTTTTGGGGAAAAGTTTAGAGAGCGTAACGCTGTGGGCCCCTGATTTTTATGGTGTTTTTTGAGGTTTTTATTGTTAGATAACATATGTATGCAACAAGTTTAGGGGACCCGACATTCCTTTTGGGGCTCGTATTGATTACTGGACTAGACTTAAATTGAAACCCAAGAAGGACTTACGTTTTGATCCAACTTCGAATCCAGGTATCTTTCTGGGGTATGCCATGCAACCGGGCTTCATGTGGAGGAACGAATATCTTGTTGCTTCGTTGAATGATCTCATGGAGAAAGATTTCAATGAATCGGTTCAGGTTGCCCGTGTCAAACAACTTACTGTACCTGATGGACCATTTGTTTTTCCTTTGAAAGGTAGATATAAGGCCATTAGGGAAGGTTTGTATGAAAGCCTCAGCCTTGATGCACCTCCAGACCCAAAGAAGATGGATGCTCAAACTATCGAAGACTTGGTTTCTTCGAAGAAAGCCATCGCTCAAGGATCTGTGGAAGGTGAAGAGGAGTTCGAGGAGTTGATGCGGGAAGCGGGACTTAACACAGATGACATTGAGGTTCTTAACCCCATCACTGGTAGTACCGAATAAATTTCAAAGGATGATCCTTCTTACTACGACTCTAGTGGTTTTAAGGGAAGACGTTACAAAGGATCCTCCAAACCAAAGGACATTCCAACATTTCTTTGGCGGGGGGCCTCTAAAGCGGCCAGAGAGCGTGCCAAACGTGAAGCCTTGTTGAAAGAAGCAGCGGAAAAGCATGACGCAGCCGTTGCCAAAGAACGTAAGTATAACAGGGTTATTGATCGTTTTGCAGTATCAGCTGTACCAGAATCCAAAGATGATGGTCAAACTTCCGATGATTTCATTCCCGTAATGCCAGTCACCTCCAATGTGGGGGGCTCGCGTGGTGGAAACCATTGCCATAGAGACAAACTCCAGGGTCAGTCAGAGCTTATGCGCTTTCACTTTTCCAACGCTCTTGTGGCAATGCCAAAATAAGAAGAACAACCGGATCTTTGTACACTCCAATCCATTCCTTTGGCCATCGATTTCGTTGTCGTCTAACCCACGTTAGAATACCTTGCATCAATGCTTGGGTGTATGCTTGCTTTCCATCGCCCTGCGATGTCCGGTTCCCCGGCATGGAGCCATAAGCATCCAATGCTTTTCCTGCCTCCATGTTGGCCGGTGAACTTACG
>Ga0126342_10016008_pt1:10000-13098 | contig 13098 bp, 16 predicted proteins | sample Cyp1metagenome_FD_92528 | JGI IMG/M metagenome (GOLD analysis project Ga0126342, IMG submission 92528) | Coral microbial communities from Lord Howe Island, Old Settlement Bay, Australia - Cyphastrea 1 metagenome | ecosystem: Host-associated > Invertebrates > Cnidaria > Coral ... | reverse complement strand
TAGATATATAGATGTATAGATGTATAGATATAGGATTTATAGATACAGAGATATACAGATATATAGATATAAATAGATATTGAGATATGTAGATATATTTGTTTATTTAAAGATATATACATATATAGATATTTAGACATATAGATAAGTATTTAGATAAATAGATATTTAGGTATACAGATATATAGATATAAAAATATTTTATAGGTTCAACGGTTCAACAGGTATGATCATAGAAAGCATATAGATATTACATAAATGTCATATAGATATTTTATAAATATTTTGTAGGTTTTTAAAAGACATTGCAAAAATATTATCGGATATTTTTTAGATATTTCAAAGAAAATTTGGAGAGATTATATAGTATGCAAAAAAGTAAAGAAATGATGATATATATATATAATACATACAGACATACACATAGATGTACACATGTATATATACATATACTGTGCATATGTGATTTGTGTAGGTAGTATATTGCTAGAGTTCATCAGTCAGGGGTCAGCCTGCGTAGAGACGCAGGAGGTTCCCTTGCTCCCGTGTCAAGTGCCTGAGGAGGACCCTCAGTGTTGTGAAAATTCCTTGCGGCGATTGAACTGAGTCAGATAATTCAATGAGTCGCCTGCGGAAGAGAAACGAACAGAACTGGACTGGAAAAGACCTAGGCAAATTCAAATAATGACCACCACAGCTCACTCACCCACATTTGAATGTATACACACATATACACACATATATATATATATATTGATTGATATGTATGTATGTATGTATGTACTGTAATGTAATGTAATGTAATGGAGTGTAGTGTAATGTAATATAGTCTGTATGTATGTATGTATGTATGTATGAAAGTAAGTATGTATGAATGTATGTATGTATGTATGCATGTATGTATGTTTGCATGTTAGTTAGTTATGTATGTATGTATGTATGCATGCATGTATGTAACTTTGTTTGAAATGTAATGAAATGGAATGTAAATGTGATGTAGTGTATGTACTGTATGTAATGTATGTAATGTATGTAGTGCCTGTAATGTGTGTAATGTATGTGATGTGATGTAATGTAATGCAATGTAACGTGTATGTATGTATGTCTGTCTGTATGTATGTACGCATGTATGTAATGTAAGTATGTAATGTATGTATGTAATGTATTGTAATGTTAATGTGATGTAGTGGATCGTAATGTAATGTCATGTAAGTATAAATGCATGTATGTATGTATGAAAGTTATGGAATATATGTATGTAACGTATGTAGGTGTAATGTAATGTAATGTAGTGTAATGCAATGTAATGTAATGTAATGTAGTGTATTAAGAAAGTATGTATGTATGTATGCATGTATGTAAGTATGTATCTTTGTGGGTTGTGTATGTTTGTATGTATGTATGTATGTGATCTATGTGATCTATGTATGTATGTATGTATGTATGAAATGTAATGTAATGTAATCTATGAAATGTATGTATGTAATGTACTTTAATGTCATGTAATGTGATGTAATGTAATTATGTATTTTTATGTATGTATGTATGTATGTATGCATGTATGTATGTTCACATGTATGCATGTATGTATGTAAAGTATGTAAATATACTGTACATGTATGTATGCATTCACGTAGGTATGTATGTGATGTATTCACTTATGTATGTATGTATGTATGAATGTATGTATGTATGTATGTACTTATGTACTTATGTATGAATGTACGTATTTAGTCATGTATTCATGTAATGTATGTATGTATTAATGTAAAGAATGAATGTACATATGTATGTATGTATGAAATGTATGTATGTATGTCTGTAAGTAATGTGTGTATGTATGTAAGTAATGTGATGTATGTAAAATATGCAATGTAATGTCCTGTAATGCAGTGTAATGTAAGGTAATGTATGTATGTATGTCTGTATGTATGTATGTATGTATGTATGCATGCATGTATGTATGTATGTATGCATACATGCATGTATGTATGTATGTAATGCATGTATGCATGTATGCATGTATGCATGTATGCATGTATGTATGTATGTATGTGATTTATGTATGTATGTATGTATGTATGTGTGTATGTATGTATGTATGTATGTATGTATGTAATGCATGTATGTATGTATGTATGTTTGTCTGTCTGTCTGTATGTATGTATGTATGTGATCTATGTATGCATGTATGTATGTATGTATGTGTGTGTGTATGTATGAAATGTATGTAATGTAATCTATGAAATGTATGTATGTAATGTACTTTAATGTCATGTAATGTGATGCAATGTAAGTATGTATTTTTATGTATGCATGTATGTATGTATGCATGTATGTATGTGATCTATGTATGTATGTATGTACGTATGCATGCATGCATGCATGCATGTTCGTATGTATGTTGTGTAATCTAGTGGTAATTGAAGGTAATTTAATGCACTGTAAAGTATGTACTTATGAATGCATGTATGTATGTATGAAATTCATGGAAGATATGTATGTAACGTATGTAGGTGTAATGTAATGTAATGTAATGTAATGTAGTGTAGTGTAATGTAATGTAATGTAATGTATGCAATGCCTGTAATGTATGTAATGCATGTGATGTGATGTAATGTAATGTAACGTGTATGTATGTCTGTCTGTATGTATGTACGCATGTATGTAATGTAAGTATGTAATGTATATATGTAATGTATTGTAATGTTAATGTAATGTAATGGAACGTAATGTAATGTCATGTAAGTATAAATTCATGTATGTATGAAATTTATGGAATTTATGTATGTAACATATGTAGGTGTAATGTAATGTAATGTAGCGTAATGTAATGGAGTGTAGTGTAATGTAATATAATCTGTATGTATGTATGTATGTATGTATGTGATCTATGTATTTATGTATGTATGTATGTGTGTATGTGTGTATGTGTGTATGTATGTAATGAATGTAATGTAGTCTATGAAATGTATGTATGTCATGTACTTTAATGTCATGTAATGTGATGCAATGTAAGTATGTATTTTTATGTATGCATGTATGTATGTATGCATGTATGTATGTTCAAATGTATGCATGTATGTATGTAAAGTATG
>Ga0126342_10016008_pt1:0-7500 | contig 13098 bp, 16 predicted proteins | sample Cyp1metagenome_FD_92528 | JGI IMG/M metagenome (GOLD analysis project Ga0126342, IMG submission 92528) | Coral microbial communities from Lord Howe Island, Old Settlement Bay, Australia - Cyphastrea 1 metagenome | ecosystem: Host-associated > Invertebrates > Cnidaria > Coral ... | reverse complement strand
AACGATGGCGGACCCACTTGCAAAGGAGGAAGCATGGGATGCCGGCAAAACTTTGAGGTTTATGCAACTTATGCAAGACTCCCTGGCCTCATTTGTTTTGTCTTGAATATGAACATAGTGTCTGAATCCTGATTACAGCACCACATCCAAGATCAATTTTTGTTCCGTAGCTAGATTCCTTCCTCCGACCTTAATCCGCGTGGTTGCGTCACCTATTGTGCTTTTGTTTTGGACGTGGCAGCTGTGCATGCTTCCTTTCGCATTTTGACCCATTTTGTCTCATAGCAACTCGCATGCACCAGTCACTACTGAGTCAACACGCTGTGAGCAGACCTTCTTCACAGCTTCGACAGTTTCACAGCATTGACTGAAGGTTTGCTAAGCTGGCAAGCACCACAACTTTTCACTGCACAATGATTTTGCCAGGCCTTTAGCGGAGCAGAGGAGACGAGCAGTGGTTTGCTCATCCATTGGAGGAAATAACTGAAATTAATATATATGTATAATATACACACATATTTACTAGGCATTTGGCACAAGCTTTAGCTTGCCACTTTTCAGCTTCCCGCTGTTTCCCCTTCGTGCGTTTTACTTGCCATTACAATGGACTATTTGATCGACCTGATTGCGGCAATACACGTTTGTTCAAATTTTCGTGCCGCTATTCTTCGCTGGCCTAGCTGCAGGGTGGCTCCTGCCATTATGTGCAAAGGGTGCTCGCTTTGTTCGTGATAAATTGTTCCTAATTCTTCATGTCACTGGCCTAGCTGCAGGGCGGCTCCTGTCCTTATGTGAAAAGGGCGAACAGTTTACTCTGGCCATCAAGTTGGTCGCATTCGCCTACATCAACGATTTCCTCAACCTGAGACCTTTTTCACCGACTTGCCAATGTGCCCTTCTCACGGTTCCTTGTATCTGCCAATTGTTTCACCACCTTTGCCAAAGTGCAAGGGGCACCTTTGCTTGTATCTCTTCTTAGTCCCTGCTGGTCATCTTACATTAAATAGTTTTTTTAAGGGTGTGCTCAATGTTTTCCACTATTACCCTTGTCAGTTCTTTGCCTACGACAAATTATACCCATTCCACAGCCACCTCCTCCCAGACAATTATACTCCCATCCGGGAAACAGATCCAAAGGACCCAATGTCCATACTGAAGCATTTTTTATTGAAGCAATTCCAGTACTCATTGTCCTCTTTATTGAAGCAATTCCAATTGAAGTCATTCCTGGACTCAAAGTCCAATTGCCTATACAAGCTCATACAGAGCTCGCAGGACTTAAAGTCCCACCAATTGAAGCTATTCTTATTGAAGTTCCTTCACCTGGACAACCCGGCCCACATATTGAAGCAATTCCTATTGAAGTCATTTCTGGACAAAATGTCTCCACCTCGCATCCTCAGCTCTTATTGAGAACAAAGCATTCCGAGGAAACAGCTGGTCTGCCCATGAGGCTATCACTTTTGAAGCAATTCTTTTTGAAGCAGTTCCTATTGAAGCAATTCCTATTGAAGCAATTCCCATCCCATCTGATTCGCTACTCACCAACGAAGCTCACAATCAAATGGATTTAATATCCAACCTCCATGAAGTGACGTAAGCTCACCTCGTGCAATCCTTTGAGCGTGGCCTTCCATGTGATTTATTCTATTTCTAAAACTTATTCACATGTATTTACATATCCCCAAACAGTACAAAACTTTTCTGGATTGAGGGTCCATCTCCTTTGAAAGCCAATGCACAGCGGGGTCAATCATGGCCCCAACTCTTTTTCCAATCAATGGGCAACAGACCTTGCCTATCACACACAAAACCCCATCTTTGCGCGCATTTTGGCTTTCGCTCCATAAACAAATATTTGCAAATCTATAGTGGCAATATCCTTGGAATATTTTCCACTCCTGCCAATGTTACCTAGGTCACTGGGATTTTGGCAATTGTCCTAAGAAATGTCGTTTACATCCACTTACGCTTCCAAATGGAATGTGTGGCCATCACATTACCGCACAAGGCGGTGGCGGAAGTTTCAAAATAGGACACCATAGGAGAGGTGAGTTGTTGTGATGCATGGATGGCAGAGCGAATCCACTGATGGACGGAAAGGTGGCTGGAGTTGTGCTTTTTTGAGTGCTTGCCAAGGGTTGCAGTGGTCACCTCACCACAACTGCTGGATGTAGGGTGGTGTAAAGTAGTGTAGTGTAGTTGCAGTTGCGGTTGCAGTTGTAGTTGTTGTGTGGTGAAATTAGTGTAGTGTATTGCGCTGTAGTGTTGTGTATTATAGTGTAGTATAATGTAGTCTAGCCTAGTGTAGTGTAGTTTGAAAAAGTGTAGTTGTAGGGGTAGTGTAATGTAGTGTAATTAGTGTAATTTAGTGTAGGGCACTGTAGCGGTAATTGTAGTTGCAGTTGTAGTTGTAGTGTAATGCAATGTAACTAGTGTAGTGTAGTGTGGCGAATTGTAGTGTAGTTGTAGTTGTATTTGTAGTTGTAGTTGAAGTGTACTGCGGTGCAATTGGTGTAGTGTAGTGTAATGTAGTGTAGTTGTAATTGTAGTTGCAGCTGTGGTAGTAGTATTTGTTGTAGTTGTAGTGCAATTGGTGTAGTGTCGTGTAATTAGATGTAATTAGTGTAGTGTGATGTAGCGTAGTAAATTTGTATTTATAGTAGCAGTAGTAGTAGTAGCAGCAGTAGTAGCAGTAGTAGCAGTAGTAGTAGTAGTAGCAGTAGTAGTAGTAGCAGTAGTAGTAGAAGTAGAAGTAGTAGTAGTAGTAGTAGTAGTAGTGGTAGTAGTAGTGGTAGTAGTAGTAGTAGTCGTCGTCGTCGTCGTCGTCGTCGCAGATGGCTCCGCGCCCGCCGCTTTAGCGAGCCTACTTTTCGAACCCCCGGAGCCACAATTCATTGGAAAAACGCTGAGTTTCGCGACTTGTCTAGCTTCGCGCACCTGCATCTTCTTTCTTCTGACTCTTTCTCTTCTCTGATCTTGTCTCTTCTTCTCTTCGCTTCTCTGACTTTCCCGCCTCTGCTTTTCCATTTGTCCATTTTGTCGGAAGTTTGATTTCCAAACTTTCTTCGATAACCATACCTCAACACGGTTTTTTGGAAGGGGCAAAGGGCAGTACCACTCCTGTACCGGACATAGCAGACCTCTCCTCCACCAACCGCTAAAGCTGGCACGTGCCGCCAGAGGCTTGCCTGGAGACCACGGTCCCTCCAAAAGTTCATTTTTCGCACATCAATACCAGTAGTACCGCGAAAGGCGGTGGCGGAAGTTTCAAATATAGGACACTATAGGAGAGGTGAGTTGTTGTGATGCATGGATGGCAGAGCGAATCCACTGACGGACGGAAAGGTGGTTGGAGTTGTGCTTTTTAGAGTGCTTGCCAAGCGTTGCAGTGGTCACCTCACCCACAACTGCTGGATGTAGTGTGTTGTAGTGCAGCTGTAGTTGTAGTTGTGGCATAGTCGCGTTGTAGCTGTAGTGTAGTGTAATTGGTGTAGTGTTGTTGTAGTTGCAGTTGTAGTCGTGGCGTGGTGTATGAAATGAAATGTAGTCTAGTGTAGTGTGCAGTAGTGTTGTGTGCTGTAGTGTAGCCTACTGTAGTGTAGTGTAAAGTAGTGTAGTTGTAGTTGTAGCTGTAGTTGCAGTTAGCGTACTGTAGTGTAGCCTAGTGTAGTGTAGCGTAGCGTGGTGCAATTCGTGTAGTGTAGTGTAGTTGTAGTTGTAGTTCTAGTGGTAGTTGTAGTTGTAGTCTAGTGAAGTGTAGTGTAGCGTAGTGTAATGTAATTACTGTAGTGTAGTGTAATGTAGTGTAGTTGCAGTTGTAGTTGTAGCTGTAGCACCAACAGTAGATGTAGTTGTAGTTATTGTTGTAGTGTAATCAGTGTAGTGTATTGTAATGCCAACATCGGATTAATAACCCCCCATAGGTCATGGTAGACCTTGTGATGCCTTTCCTAGTCCCCCCCTTAATAGTGAGCACCTCCTGAACCATTGAGCCATAGATTTGAGCAGTGATTGGTTTGGCAGCATGGGAGCAGTGGTTGGTTTTTGGCAGCATGGGAGCAGTGATTGGTTTTTAAGACTGAATAATTAGTCATTTCAACACAGGTGGTTTATTAACCGGGGGTAGGCCAACGTGTCTATTAATCTGGGGGGACCACCTGTTTCTAAAGTACCAAAAAATTTCGTGGCAGTGGTGATTGATTAATCGAGAGGGGTTGATTAATCCTGACTTGACATTAATCAGTGTGTGTAGTTTTTTAGTGTCGTGTAGTGTAATTGGTGTAGTGAAGTGTAATTAGTGTACTGTAGCGTAGTAGATTTGGATTTGTATTCGTATTTGTGCTGTAGGGGTAGTGTAGTGTAGATGCAGTTGTAGTTGTAGTTGTAGTTGCACTTGTAGTTGTCTATCTATCTACCTATCAATCAATCAATCAATCAATCTTTCTATCTATTTATCTATCTGTCTATTTCTTTATCTGATTACGGATCTATCTATTCTACCTAATGTGCCAACTTATCAATCTATCAATCCATCAATCTATCTATGTACCTATCTATCTACCTCTCTATCTGTCTGTCTGTCTGTCTGTCTCCCTGTCTATCTATTATCAAAGGAAGTTGGGAAGCAATACTTCCGAAGTACGGATGACTTTTACCTGATGGAATTGGCCTTGATGAAGGGTGGTGTGAGACTTTACATCACATAACAATACATCACAAAAGAATTGACCTTGATGAAGGGCGGTGTGAGATTTTACAGTACATAGCAATACATCACAAAAGAATTGACCTTGATGAAGGGCGGTGTGAGACTTTACATCACCTAACAATACATCACAAAAGAATCGACCTTGATGAAGGGCGGTGTGAGACTTTACACTACATAACAATACATCACAAAAGAATTGACCTTGATGAAGGGCGGTGTGAGACTTTGCACTACATAACAATACATCACAAAAGAATTGACATTGATGAAGGGCGATGTGAGACTTGACATCACATAACAATACATCACAAAAGGATTGACCTTGATGAAGGGAGGTGCAAAATGCATTGTAATGGCTGCATGAATCATGAATCTTGCATGGGCTATGTGTTGGGGAGGAAGCCGGAGCACGAGACCTTGTGTTTTTCCGTGTAAAGTGGTTGCAGCCGGCGACGAAAGGTACCTCGTGTGTGCGGCGGGTGCGGCTGGGGTCGTTTCTGTCGCGAAGTGGTTTCTTCTATATGTGAATTTGCAACGAGTGGTTGTTCCTGTGTGCTTAGTTCTATGCGTTTCTTGAAGCTGTGGTGGCAGATCGCATTGGAATGGCTGCATGAATGTTGCATGGGCTATGTGTTGAGGGAGGAAGCCGGAGCACGAAACCTTGTATTTTTATGCATTTTTCCGTGTAAAGTGGTTGCAGCCGGCGATGAAAGGTGCCTCGTGTGTGCGGCGGGTGCGGCTGGGGTCGTTTCTGTCGCGAAGTGGTTCCTTCTATGTGTTTTGCAACGAGTGATTGTTCCTGTGTGCGTAGTTCTATGCGGTTCTTGAAGCTGTGGTGGCAGATCGCATTGGAATGGCTGCATGAATGTTGCATGGGCTATGTGTTGGGGAGGAAGCCGGAGCACGAAACCTTGTGTTTTTCCGTGTAAAGTGGTTGCAGCCGGCGATGAAAGGTATACCTCGTGTGTGCGGCGGGTGCGGCTGCGGTCGCTCCGGACGCATTTGGTCCTCCTCTGTGTTCTGCAACCAGTGGTTGTGTCTGTGTGCGTAGTTCCCTGCGTTTCTTGAATCTGTTGTTGCTGATCGCATTGGAATGGCTGCTTGATTGTTGTCATCTGGTGTTGCCATGCGTGTAGAGAGATGCAGGTTCAATACGGGATGCTGCGAAACGTAATGTAATGGCTGCATGGATGTTGCCTGGGCTTTGTTTTGGGAAGGAAGCCGGAGCACGAAACCTTGTATTTTTCCGTGTAAAGTGGTTGCAGCCGGCGATGAAAGGTACCTCGTGTGTGCAGCGGGTGCGGCTGGTGTCGTTTCTGTCGCGAAGTGGTTTCTTCTATGTGTTTTGCAACGAGTGGTTGTTCCTGTGTGCGTAGTTCTATTCGTTTCTTGAATCTGTGGTTGCAGATTGCATTGGAATGGCCGCATGATTGTTGTCATCTGGTGTTGCCATGTGTGTAGAGACGTGCAGGTTTGCGACGTGATGCTGCGAAACATATTGTAATGGCTGCATGAATGTTGCCTGGGCTTTGAAATTTGTTTTGGGGAGGAAGTCGGAGCACGAAACCTTGTATTTTTCCGTGTAAAGTGGCTGCAGGCGGCGATGAAAGGTACCTCCTGTGTGCGGTAGGTGCGGCTGCGGTCGGTTTGCCTTTTTTTTCTTGCCGCATTGTAACGGTGGCTTCAAGCTGCTTTGGCTGTGCCTGTGTGTGCGCAATTATAGGGTGTTTTGGAATCTGTGGTTGCAGATCGCATTGGAATGGCTGCATGATTGTTGTCATCTGGTGTTGCCATGTGTGTAGATACGTGCAGGTTTGCAACGTGATGCTGCGAAACGTATTGTAATGGCTGCATGAATGTTGCATGGGCTTTGAAATGTGTTTGGGGAGGAAGTCGGAGCACGAAACCTTGTATTTTTCCGTGTACAGTGGCTACAGGCGGCGATGAAAGGTACCTCGTGTGCGGCGGGTGCGGCTGCGGTCGGTTTGCCATTTTTTTTTGCCGCATTGTAACGGTGGCTTCAAGCTGCTTTGGGTGTGCTTGTGCGTGCGTAGTTATAGGGTGTTTTGGAATCTGTGGTTGCAGACCGCATTGGAATGGCTGCATGATTGTTGTCATCTGGCGTTGCCATGTGCGTAGATGCGTGCAGGTTTTGTGAGGTGATGCTGCGAAACGCATTGTAATGGCTGCGTCAAGGTTGCTTGGTGCCGCGGCTGCATGCGTAATACTATTGTCTTTTGTAGCTGAAGATCGTAAATCGTATTGGAGTGGCTGCATCCAGGCTGCGACAGTGATTTGTCAGCAGATTTTCGCAATTTTGGCGCTAGTAATTTTCCTTTTAAAAATCCTTTTAAAAAGTGCTTCAAAATCGTCTTTTTTCTGCTTTGGCGTCGAGTTCCGACGCTGTTGCGCGTAGTTCTATTGTGTTTTGCAGCTCAGTCTCTGCAGATCGCATTGACGTGGCTGCGTCAAGGTTGCTTGGTGCCGCCGCTGCATGCGTAATACTATTGTCTTATGCAGCTGGATCTCGTAAATGGAGCTGCTATTCCTGTTGTGATTATGTACAAGAAAGTTTCTCTGTGCATTTTTTTCTGTAAAAGCTTGCTGTGTGTAAAAGATTTTGTGTGTAAAAGCTTCTCTGTGTGTAAAAGCTTCTCTGTTTAAAGAGCTTGCTGTGTGTGTAAAGGCTTGCCATGTGTAAAAGCACTGTGTGTAAGTGTTCTGTGTGTAAACGCTTGCTGTGTGTGAAAGCTTGCTGTGTGTAAAAGCTTCTCTGTGTAAAAGCTTGT
>Ga0126342_10016007_pt1 | contig 13098 bp, 9 predicted proteins | sample Cyp1metagenome_FD_92528 | JGI IMG/M metagenome (GOLD analysis project Ga0126342, IMG submission 92528) | Coral microbial communities from Lord Howe Island, Old Settlement Bay, Australia - Cyphastrea 1 metagenome | ecosystem: Host-associated > Invertebrates > Cnidaria > Coral ... | reverse complement strand
GAGCGTAAAAAAGCGTTCGGATTGGAAAAAACCGTTCCAGAGCACTTTTTGCGTTCAAAATGGCAAAAAACCACGTTTTCTTAAAACAGAGCAGAAAAAAGCAATCTGGAGGGTTACCAGGTAGGAAAATATGGGAACATATATATGAGAAAATATATAGGAAACCAATGGCAAAGCATTGGAAACTATTGAACATAATTGGAAACTCATCTATAAATAGAGGTTAGTAGCTGAGAAAATCCATCTATATATATACTTGCAAATATGATATTTTACTGCCATGTTTGATAAAACCAGAGGCGAAACCGTTGGTTTTGGTTCCCTCCTCGGTGCCCCCATGTTGGCAGAGCTCTTTGCCCCAAGGGCTTGCTCTCTGCTGTGGCGCTTGCGTCCTTGGTGACCGAGCGGATTATCCACCTACGCTGTTTTTTGGAGGGGCCTGTTTCTGCTGGCCTCTCTTGGCATGCAGAGATCCCGCGCTGTTGTTTTGTTCTCTACTCTTTGTCGTTTGCGGCAGGGTTTTTTCTCCTTCCAAGAAGGTTTTTACCTGCCTAGTCTTTGGAATGCTGATGAATGACTCACATCAAGGCGTAATTCTTGTTCTTTCCCAAAGTTGTCCGCAATTCACCCTGCTTTTACTTGCTGTGCAAGCCTTGCGTGAAACCACATCATGTTCAATCCCCGGAGACTTGACGCGCTGATCAGGAGTGCGCTTACAGAAGACCAGATTGAGATACATTTAGAACAACTGGTTAGTGGTTTGGAACATGACTTTTATTTTTTCCATATATTGGGAACAATACTCCCACTTGAATTTAATATTTTTCAGAGGGGTAGGTCAACCACCAACCAGAAAAAGTTATACAGAGGTGCTGGGGATAAGTTATGATAAGTTCACATGTGCCACCATAAGCAATCTCTTGACATCCGGCAACGAACAGTGGATCAGTGACGTTTGGTGCGTAGAGATTGCCTATCACGAATGATGAGGACTGTTGATATGTTTTAAACTACGGGGGACCACCAAACTGGCCATAACATTGTGGGGAACATTGTGGGGACCATGATAACCAACCATTGGATTTGTGTGTTCCGAATTTGTGATATACTCCTCCGGTGCGCATTTGGAACCCCAAGAAAAATAGCCCAGGATACATTCTCTGAGGGCGCCCGGAACATTAAGGTTCATATTTGAAATCAGCTTTATCACATGAAAATGATGTAACTACAGCATACCAGTTTATGCCTCCTTAATGGCTAGTTTAATGGGGAATCATGATTAACCATGACTAACCAACTTGGGTGCCCGAGTTTCAACCTCAGGACACTATGTGGGCTACACCCGGCGGCAGGTTTGCTATTTGGCCGCTGCAGCCTTGACAGGCGCAGAAGTGGATGGTTGCTTGGCACCAGTGGTGGACGAGGCATGGGTACTCATAGTCGCCTATCCCCACCCGTTGGTCTGGAAGCATGGAAAAACCATACTTGTTCATTTTTTCAGACGTAAATATAGGTCAATATATAGCTATAATTAATTATAGGTAAATCATCGAACTAAACGGGCCATGACTTCCAATATGTCTAGTACTGGAATTTCTTTATTTTTGAGGCCTATATCGGTTGTATTTGATTTCAATGGGACGGGATAAAAATGGAGTTACGAATTGAGTATCCCAGCCCCACAATAGTCGATCCACCAAAGTATGTGGGTGTTTGGATGGATTGTAGCCATCCAGATCTAGGAGTTTAGATGATTTTAACCTGTTTGGAATTGGATCAGCATATCCCGCTGGAAATTCAACTTTCGGCTGGGGGTAAGGCATGGATGATAATGAGGTCCCAACAACCAAAGAGAATCCAAGGTTAGATATATGTGATCATATGTTTGGGTATTTTATTCGAACCCAAATCCAGATGGTGCCAAGAATCATCAGATGCATCCAACAGCTACATGCTTGAATTGTTTGCTCGGCCGAAAGATTGGATCCACCCTGCACTAATCACGTATGGCAGTGGGAAATCCCCTAAAAAAATAGAGGTTCTAATGGGACGATCATTTAACAATTGTAATGTTTGATCACGGAAAGGGTTCCCCATGCCTAGCTGAGGCTATGCGAATGGCCTCACGCGCTATTTGTCCAAGAAAGGCACGCATACGCTGGGGTCCCATCAACGCTTTTGGGTTAACCATGGAGTAAAGCCAAGAATCCAGTTCAAACACATGGGATTGAGGAAAAATTGTTGACGATATTTTGGTTACTTGATTATGCAACAATAAATAGTGATCAGTATAGTTTTATCAAGTTTTATTATGTTCTTATCATTGCAGGACCTTGCTGAAGCCTTGCTGTTTGTGTATCCTCCAAGCCCTTCCCACCGGCGACGTTTTTCCAAGCGCCGCTCGGGCTGCAGGCCCATGCCTGCCGCGGAAAAGCCTCTTTGGAAAAGCTCTCTTTGGGCTGCTGACCACCTGTGCGGCCGATCCGATGCTGTCAGGCGCGGAGTTTTCGGTGAAGATCTTGGCGAAGTGGGGCCCATATAAATTTGGCTAATAAGAAACGATCTAAGATCTAGTTTGGTCATATTTGATCTAGTAAAGAAGTTTGACATAGTTTGACCATGTTTAACCTTAGCGGTAGGTGGTACTGGGCCACCGACTGCCGGCCTCCCATGTTGCAAATTGTTGGTTTTTTGTTTCCCCCCTCAGCACCTATGGGTGCTTACATAGTACCATCCTAAGTGACATTGCGTTCACTGCATGACCCTGGTGAGTGGTACGTTGATGATTTGCTACCTAAGTTTTGAGAAGGGCGCAGGACTATGTAGTGACATTTGTAATCACGTACTGCATTTTGAAATTGAACGTACGTGTGATACTTGAGGTTGCCCTCTGGACCGTCAACACTGCAATGGACAATTCCAACTACCAACGGTAAGATACGGGATAACCTACAGTGAGATAACATAGAAAGCTACAAAAATGGACCATTCACAGGTATATATCTATGATCTACATATTAAATGTTGGAATGTTCCCATATTGGCATCCCCACTTAGTAGATGATTTATAATATAACTATATATATATATAATCCATCTATGACTGTGGATATGTTCTACCCAGTCACTGACTGGGATGCACCCCCAAGAAATCATCGATATCTTCCGCCAATCAGACATGGCAATGGACAATCTCTCCCATCTAAAGATGGTTGTCCTACAGTTTTCCCATGGTTTTCCCCAGATTTTCGGATGATTTTCCCAAGCGTAGCACTAAAAGACATCCATTTCGTTCGGTTTTCCAGCGCCCAAATTGGCCCATTTCCAGGTGGTTTGCATGGACCCATGCTGTTGGTGGTCACTCAGCCCAGTATGAGGGTTTCTCAAAATGGTGGTACCTCAAAATGGATGGTTTATAATTGAAAATCCTATTTAAGTGGATGATTTGGGGGTACCCCTATTTCAGGAATCCTCCTTTATACGAGGGAACATTATCCCAAATGTGTGATTTAGGGGGAACGATTATGTTAAATTTAAATAAATTTGGGGGTGCCCTATTTTAGACCAAGCCAAATTGGAAGCTGAGGCATGCTGAATCGATATGAATAGCCAAATTAGATCAAAGTAGCTTCAATGTAGCATTCAGTGCCACCGGGTCACACTGAAATAAATCAAAAAACATGTGTTTGCGGGTGTATTTAACCTTAAGGGGCATCAAATAATACGGAATAGTTACATGCTGGGCGCTGTTGTAGCCAAAGGCTAGCAACGATACAAATAACTCCTGTTTTGGAGGTTTCTTCTCAACACTCAGATTCACGGTACTGGTATGGAGTATCATTTGGTAGACTCGAGATGCGGTTCTTTGGATTTGCTCATTTAGAGCATGAATTATGCATCGGTCATAATTCTGGAAAAAATGGGATTTGACAGATCCTTTGCAGCACTTAACTGTGCCCAGTACCATTGGAAAGGATCTTCCTGCACAAGACAATTGGGACTTTCGGTGGCATAGGACTTTATTTTTTCGGTGACTTGAACCTCACTACGACGTCACTATAAATGATCGTTGGCAAGGGTATCTATCCCCACATGGCCTTTCTGAGGAGTGATTTAATTTATATATATATATATAATATATATAATAATAACATAATATGACATAATTAATTATACATCATACCGATATCCTAGTCTCTGTACACGCATAGTTACATATGTATACCGTACATGTAACTATATGTAACTATGTATCTATCCATGCATGCATACATACATATACTGTGTCTCATGTTTTCAGCCCCCCACCCACCCCATATGGTATGGGGTTACCCCCCAACCCCAACCCCTACCCCCACAGGAAGGCGATACATAGACATATACATAGGCAGATACATTTACATACTGTATATTTGCACATACACATAATGCATACATATATGCACATGCACCCATGTATGTGTATATATATATATATACTGACATATATCATATATTTTATATTTACATATTCTAATACAATTTATAATATTATATATATATGTATATACAGTCACGTACTTGTATAATCTGATATCACAATATGCATAATATGACCATCACCATCTCGGGGGGAGGACCACCAGACACTGGGCACTGCATGGGCCCCAGGTGAAGCACAAAACCATCCCGAACCTCGAGTCGCAGTTGAAGAATTGGTCAAAGACGTTGCCCATGTCGGAGAGCGGTTTCCGTTCCCTGGCCACATGGTGGTCCCCCCTACGTTTGTTGCTATTTTTTTTCTAAACGTATTTAGCTATACTAAGAAGTATGTGTAACAGGTTGCAATACCTAACCATATAAACACTATAAACCATTCATACTTACTCGCAGTTAATCTATAGTTATATATCAACATTTATAAACCAACTTAGCTATATATAACTTAAGGCCATGGGGCGCCATTTTGCGGAAAGAACTGGTTGATCTTGGGCAGGTTTGTGCCGATACGAGGAAGGCTCCGTGTACAAGCAGGGATTTCTGCCTGGAATTCCCAACTCCCCAAAGGACCGTTTGGCCTTGGCCGTTCCGGTGGCTCCTGGTGGTTCCATTTTTGGGCTAACTCTCTGATTTCTTTATCAACCAGGCTTCACATTCAACATGCATTTGGTTTGTGGTTTCAATGTTTCAAGCATTTTCTGTGTTATTTCCCACCTTTTTTGGGATTCGGATCCAAGTTTACCGTAGCATGTTTGTTCGTACGGGTGGCTCAATCACCAACCAGTCATCCAGGGTTGAAATAGTTTTCATATTTTTTCACATCCCTGAAGGAGCTTTGCAGCCAGCCCACCAGCAATGGACCTGGCGTCGATTACCTCTCCACGCCAGCGCTCAAGCAGGCCATGACCTCAAAATACTTCAAATATCATTTGTTTAACCGAAAAGATAGGAAACAAAAGGTGATAAGGATAGTTCCAAGAAACTGTGACGTACAGTACGGTAACTAGACAAGCTTGGCTTCTGGCCTGCCACTCGGTTGTTTGGATCCTATTCTGGTCATGATCCCAATTGGCAATGGCAAGCATGTTTGTGATGGGTTGCAACCAGCAACCCGAAAGGAAAACAATAGTAAAGAATCTGATTGGACGACACATTTATGTTGACAAATTGACTGGTGGAAAACAATGGAATATGGTGGAATGATCTCTAACCACTAATCATTAATCTTGATTGCAGTTCGCAAAAAAGTCATTATCTGCAATGTAGGATCATGTAGGATCCACAAAAGTACCCCGAAAATTGTGGTATATGAGGTATGGCCCTGGCATGATTTGGACCCACTGGTTGACCCCACCTGAGTCCCAGAGCGTAGCTTCCCCAGCTGGTGGATCGTGTAGGCACTGGTGGATTCCAGTGGCCCCTGGGTCGGAGGTAACTTGTATGGAAGCTTGGCAGAGGATGGTGAGGCCATGTCGTAAGAAATCCGGGATGTTGGCATTTCATGGCTTTTCGGGACTCCAAGAACCCATGGTTTATCATGATTTTACGTCAGTATGGGCGTTACCCCATTGGTTTAACATGTTTAATCATGTTTAGCCCTCCTGGTGTGAAAACCACCTCAAGCTGCGACTTTCAAACCAAATCTAGGCACAAGGAACCTTTAGCCAGATCATCTATGTGTGGTATAGATGCAGCACTTCTAAATGTAGGTAAATGATGGTAAATGTACGATATATGGATGGTTTGGGCAACCACTTTTATGTCAAATTTCTTGGGGTTCCCTTTACCTCAGGCGGGAGTTGCGGCACAGAAGGCAATTTAGAAGAGGCCCTCATGGCGTGCCTGGGCCCTGCAGAGCTAAGCTATCTAAGACCTGGGGTCCCATAAAGCAGTGTATAGAATGTTTAGAGTCATGGTGCGCTGATGCCTTTGGTGCAGATCCATACAACTCTCCAGAGGCTAACTAGCTCTTCAACTCCTCATTGGAGAGTGAGAAAACTTTCTGGCATTGATGATCACGTCGTTGGAACCGCTGATCATTTCACCAAATACATCCAAGTACTGTGAACTGCTATGTTTTAAGCAGTTTTCCTCCATCACAACGCTATGTGGGGAAACGTATCTCATCATTTCCCATTACAGATGCCATAAGTTATCTATACATACGGCATGTCCCCACTCACATACATTCCCATATCAGCACTGCCGAAGATACCAATTGGCAACGGGAAAAAAACAGCAATAAACCTCCATTTGTAGGGGGCATCGTAGAGTAGATCATACAGCTTAGAAGCAGGCAATTGGGACCATTTTGCTATGCTGATCCAGGCAATCTGCTCAGTTTCATGCCCTATGCTAGTTAAATCTCATCCTTGATGAAATCCACGTTTTGTTGATGAGTTGACAGTTCTTGTGAGTTCAACATCGCTTTTTGATGAGCAGATTCTGAGTGAAATTTCGAGATTGGTTGTTCAATTTGCCTCTTTTTGGTGACTCATTTTCCCATTTATTTATATATATGCCATTTCATGGTGACACACAATTGCCTTTTTTCAGGGTGCCATCATGTGCCATCCGCCCAGGTTCATGCCTGAGGTGGCTGTGCTGAGCTTATTTTTGTCCCAAGATTTACAGCATCCTCAACTCCGAGCCCCAGCCTGGGTGCTGGGTGCGCGGATGATCCTCACAGGCCCTGGGCCCTGGCCGTTTGGGGATCGTTTCTCTGTGAATTCGTGAATTTCTTTGTTCAAAAAAATGAATTCATAAGTGAAAATTCAAGCATTCATTCATTGATGTTTCATTCATCCATTGATTTTTCATTCATTCATTCATTCATTCATTCGTTCGTTCATTCATTCATTGATATTTATTTTTTATATTTATATAGATATATCATTATACATATTATATGCATGTGCTTGAAGAAAGGGCTGTGAGGTATCCAAGGTTTGCCACGGCACATAGCTAGGTGACCTAGGTGACCTAGGTGACAGGTGACATGTCCATGGAAAGTATTCTTCGATGGTGCAATGTACAAATCAACCGGTGAATTCTGGCGCCGTGCCGAAAATGTCTCCCTCGACTTTGAACAGTCGACTTTAAAGGGTCAGTGAAACACACTGAGTTTTGGCCACCTTTAGTTACTGGCTGGTGGTTTCAAACATTTTTTATTGTCCATTTCAATATGGGTTGTCATCCTTCCCATTGACGAACTCATATTTTTCAGTATGGTTATAGCACCACCAACCAGATTATTATTAACCATCATTAACCATATAATAACCATATACTAACCATTATTAACCATTGTCAGTGTAGTTATTTAATGGATCTTAATGGTTAAGCTTTCGTTTCAGACAAGGATTTGCCCCAATGACTTGGTCAGGTTTGGATGGAACCAGGCATTGGACCAACTGGCGAACCAATCCAGATATGGCCTTCAGGCTTGGGCGACCAAGTGGCGACGGACAGGTGGATGTCCAGGAATGATGAGGTATGGTCATTCTGTGAAAATCCAATAGGTACATTTAGGGTTTATAAATTTACCCCGTGGCTCGATATCTTCCAGTTGACTTTCATATTTTGGCGGTGCTTTTGCTTTTCTTCATTTATTTTTATCGTTGTTTTACAATATTTTTTCCAGTTGTTCTGGTGTCAGATTACCACGGCTTTGTATGGCTATGTTATATTCTCACTCATATCTGGTAACATATCACCATTTCGCCATGAAATCACCATGAAAATCCATGAAACCACCATAGTTCCCATCAAACTCCATTAAAATCATCACCCGATCAACATCCAGTAGCCGTTCTTTGTGGTGAAACTGAGCTGGCGATTCCGAATCCAGGACGGACTTGACCACCCTAGAACTGGAGGGCCAACAGATGCTGGTGAGCAACAGGAAGCCCTTCGTGGCAGCAGTGCCGGCCTTTCAGGTGCGACTGTGAGGGGATGATGGGATGATGAAATGTTCGCGGAAATGTTGGTTTTGTGGTTATTTCATGTAGTCATGTAGTTAATGGGATATAGCGGGATATTCGGGAGCTAAGGATGTAACTAGTTATATAACTAGTTGTGAGAAATGTGGTGTACTGTCCGGTAATCGAACAGCGCCCAGAACTATAGATGAACTAGCCATGACCAAAAACTTGTGGCTTTCCATGGCTACCTTTGGCAAACCTTGGCAAACCATAGGGTATGCCCCCAAATAGCCCCCAAATAGCCCAATCAAATGGGAAACGTGAACTCATATGATTTTTCCACAGCCCGATTGGATATCCCGGCACCATCATCCCAGAAGGAGTATCCCAAGTTCAGAAGCCCCAATGATGATAGTTTTCATTGATTTTTGGGTTTCCATTGTTTCCATATTTTTTTTGGTACAGTAACTGGGGTTTAGAACACTTCACCTCACTTTTATGTAAATTTCATTTCAGCCGATCATTCGGCTCGAGCAACTCGAGCCTTGCAGATTCGCGGATTTCAGGCTAACAATGTTGCAGCATGATGTCGTCGCAAATGACCTTGCGTTTGGATCGTTCCAGTGTACCACTTGACTTATGACCACTCAGCCTCTAGGCAAATGGTGCACTAAGTAAGTTCGCCCTAGTCTTTGTCAGTTGGCCATGGGATCAAAATCAGTAGCTCCCCAACTTGGATAGTTCTGTTCCAAAACAATAGTGCCAAACTGGATTGATGTGATTTTGAGCCTTCTTACTTTTAGATTAGATTTCCATTTAACCCACTCAAAAAATTGAACTTGCAGCAAATCAACTCTTGATTCAACAAGCCACCATATGAAGCACGTATAAACATAGTATGCTTATGTATGCTTTCCCATTGTTTTCCATTGTTTTCCCATGCTGTTTGATCCATGTGTTTCAGCCATTGAATGATGGATCCGCCTCCCTGGGTCCATGTGGAAACACGGACGCCTTGCCGCTGTGGTGCTCGCCAGTGTGGTGGCAGCGGAGGACCGTCGGACTGGCGTTGGCTTTGGAATATGAGGTATGGATATAGTAATGATACATTAGGTTGTGCATGGTTGTGCTAAAAGATACTATTGTAATCTATTGTAATTATTGTACGAGAACTGATGTGGTTGGTTGATTCAACAGTGACAGTACCTTCCAACATTGGAAAGATTGGTTGCAATCCAAAGATATTTTCAACATCTAAGCCACTAATGTTCCAGATGCACTAGAAGCAGTTAAAATCGAGGACTTTCTGTGCCGTTGCGACTGGAAAGACAACTATTGGTTGCACATCGCGGAGGATTTGGGGTGCCCTGGCTTTAGCTGCTGCTCAAATCCCGTGGGATTTTCATAAATTGTCGAGTTGGAGCAGAGTTGGAAGATGTCTTCTCAGATCCCAGGCATATCCAGCTAGATTCTCCCCGAAGCTCATTGTCGGCACCAGTATACTGTACGGCTGTACGGTACATACAGCATACCAACTGGGATTCAAGCCTTTTTACCGGAAATTTTCAAGGAGCTTGACAACAATCTTCAATAGCAAAGACCTTTTTGATCCTTTTTTATTCCTTTTTTGTATATAGGTATGAGTATACGTAATCATTAATCATGGCTATAAATTATAAAGCCCATAAGTTGGGATAAAATCCGTACAGAAAAGTGGCCATACATCGGCTTCTCAAGTCAAACTTCACCTCAAAAACCCTGAACGCTTCACAATCCATGAGGTATACTCACATAGAGAGATTTGTGGAAAATCCAGCAGTTCTAGAGTTCTACATATATCCCATATTTTCCTATAGGCTTTTGCCATGGATTTCCAGGCGCGACGTGCGATCCCAAGGCACATTTTCGCGAGTCCCACGGACTTCTTCGAGGCCCCAACAAGTGACGCCAACCGTAGCAGGCGTTGGCAGGGCCAGTGGCAACTGCTGCAGCTGGCGGTGACAGATGGTCTATGCAGGCTAGATCCCAGTCGCACGGTGCCCTTGGACGCTGGAAGATGCTAGGCGAAAAGGCACCAAAATGGGTAGATGATGAACAAGATAGCAACCCATATGAAAAGCCCCAAGTTTAGAAAAGTTCATACCTAGGTCTTCAAACTATCAAGAATTTCTGGTTGACCCCTAGTGTTCTACTTTTTGCTGGACGCTTATTCAAAAAGTAGACAGACGTTTCGGTCGATATCTCCAAAAACCGGTCGTGAACTTTATGCCCTCCACTGCAACCTTGAATTTTCTGTCACTCCCCGACCCCCTGCATTGATGATAGAATTTGGTCATGGAAAAAGCCTGGAGTTTCAAATGGTCTCCCACAAAATAAGTCGTGCACCCCAATCCTCATGGTGATGTGCACACACACAGTGTTCGAACTTGCCATCATGTCCATGCTTCTTCCAAAGATTTATATATATATATATAATTCTGTGAGCGAACATGGCTGGTCAGAGTTTAGCGTTTCGATTGTATTCGCAAACATGGTGGATAGAGGCTAGGTGGTGGTTGACCCATGTGGACCCTGTCGATTCGGTAACACTTGTCGGCAAGCATCATTGAGTTTGATCAATGGCCCACATTAGAAAATTCAACTGGAATAGGATTGGATGATGTTGAATGTGTAATATGGTAATGCAGCATGAAATAAAACCAGGGAAAACATAGGTAAACTGCAAGAGTAGGCGCCTTGATCAAGGACTACTTTTTCTGATCGATATCTCAAAAAGAAGTCAACAGCCTAGTCTCCCAGAAAAAGTACTACGAACATCTACCAACGAAGTCCTAGGTATCACTATTTGAGTGGGACAAGTTCGGAACTTCTATCTTTTGGGGGTGTCTATTTTGGTCGCAATCCCATGTAATGCCCAGGTTAAGATTGAAATGCCTGTTTAATAATAGACATCTTCATGATTCATAGCAATTCCCAAGTTCAGAGAGAAAAGCATAGCATTTGTTGAACACCCATGACTTCAGTGGTTTTTTGAACCTTGATTATCCCGAGTTCTAAGATCATGCCCTTTGTCAGCAAAGTTGCCGCAAAGTTAAGTAGATAATTATATGGTCTATATATGGGGGTTTCCATAAATGGGGGATCCCCAAATGGATGGTGTATAATGGAACCCTTTTAAAATGGATGATTCAGGGGTACCCCTATTTCAGGAAACCTCCATATGGGTATTTTAACATATTACAACGTTGTTGTTAGATGGGCAATCCACCATATAACGTTGGGGGCACCACCTCATAGCGATTGAGCAAAGTGCCAAGATGGTCATGTTGTCATGTTGCCTCGAAAATTGCATTTGTTTTATGGGTGATGCATCCCAGCTGCAGATTCTTAATTGTATCCCATAATATCCACAGATTTAGAAGATCATATAGAACACATTTATGATGGAAATCTATTTATTATGGAATGTACCCACAGATTATGGAATCTATTTATGTTTCCATTTAATCACCCATCAATAGAAAACAGCATCCATCAGGGATAGCGCGCGGCTGAGGACTTCGCTTCAATCCCAGCTGGGTACAGCTAGATGAGAAGGGCCAACCCAGGCAAGTCAGCCGGGCAGGGCGATGCGTGCCAGTACTGCAGGTGGTTTCTAATATGGGTATGGGTCAATACCTATAGATACATGTTTAGTGGGATGAACATCCATTTACAGGTATTTTGATGTTCACCAGGGGTACATGGTTTTGACACACTGCCATATGTATATACATGATTATACATGTGTGTGTGCTATGTATATACATATGAATGGCTAAATACTGGTGGCAAACGATGAGAGCATTTTGGGGGACCAGTTTTTGAAGGCCATATATGAATGTTTATGATTGTTTGCATATGTTTACTGTATATGAAAACAGCTATTCCATATTTCTGGCTGAACCATTAAACCATGAACGACGTCATCACGACGTCACCAAAAGATATGGTTGGTATGAAGGAATTGATCTCATGAATCATCCCAACATGACCTGGTTGGTGATTTGGAACAGTTTTTTCCCATATATTGGGAATAATCATCCCAACTGACTAATATGTTTCAGAGGGGTTGAAGCCACCAACCAGTGACCTATTTCAGATTAAATGGTGAAATATTGTAATGCAGACAGATATATGACTGGGTAAAGATATGGTCAGCCACTCGCTCACCGGCACGTACCGTGACGGAGAGGATGGGTTGAGTAGAGGGCAGGGTATTCCTTCAACGTTCAACATCGACAACGCCAGGTAAAATACGATAAAGCAACTGATAGATAATTAGGCACATGATACTGTAGTAGTGTGGGATGTGTAAATCACTGCAATGTGGTGCCCCCAGAAGTGAGCTGGATAGCAACCCAGACATTGACATATCTACCAGAAAGACTAGTTTGCCCAGTTATTACTGCGTAAAGTTGGCAAACTATGGAGGACCAGATCCGGAAAATGTTGTCATTCTCTGGATCTAGAGGCCAGATTTAGGGTACCTGTAGGCTTGATCTGCGCCCGCAGGAATGTGCTGCCAGAGATATTTTTTGGCGAGTTATGTGTGCCAGGGATGATCGCGACCAACTTGTTGTGTGCCCTGCACTTCACCTTCACCTTCCAGGACGGCTGCTGGATGGAAAGCCAAGCTTCAATGCCTTACCCGCAG
>Ga0126342_10016006_pt1 | contig 13098 bp, 10 predicted proteins | sample Cyp1metagenome_FD_92528 | JGI IMG/M metagenome (GOLD analysis project Ga0126342, IMG submission 92528) | Coral microbial communities from Lord Howe Island, Old Settlement Bay, Australia - Cyphastrea 1 metagenome | ecosystem: Host-associated > Invertebrates > Cnidaria > Coral ... | reverse complement strand
TATATATATATTGTACACATTGTGTATATATATTTATAATATTATATGTATGTACTGTATGTGTATATATATATATATATGTACTGTACATATTTATATTTATATATATATATATGTACTGTACATATTTATATATATACCGTGTAAATATATATATATATAGATATATTGTACACATTGTGTGTATATATAGTAGCTATTCAGAAGCCATCCAATTTGCTAAAGACCCAGTCCAATCCACCGCATTGCTGAGGTGGACATCAGTCCGAAGGCCTTAGACCTGGCGAAGAGTTTCGGCGCCGATCATTGCGTGGACGCCAGCAAGGCTCGACGGCTCGACGACGCTGTGAGGGTTCGAAATCTTCGTGAAATGTGAGGAGGATGTCTGGTAAATATAGAGAAATGTGATAGACATATAATGACATATAGTTTTTAGTGATTTGTTCGAAGTTGACAAAGGTGATTGTTTTGCAATGGTGATGTTTCTATGGAACTTGACAAAGGTGATTTAGCTGGGATTGAACCCTATATTAATGTCGGCTTGTAAAGCAAATTAACAGAATTATATAACTATATGTGTCTGAAGATGTTGAGAAAAAAAGACAAAACTAATGGATTGTGATCAAAATATCATTTCTCTCGGGAACAACAAATGGTTATTTGAGACAAATCCGGTGCTGCTTTCGGACCCAGTGACCCCGTTTAGGGCAACATTTCAGGGGATATACCACCAAGTATGGCCATTGAAATGACCAATTTGGTAGGCTATTGGAGCTGGGGCCCCATTGATCACAGCACAACGATGAATTACCACAACAACAATTACTTCTAACAACAATGAGGAGAATTATCATATCATATGTATATATATATACCGATATGTAAATGATACACAGATACATTATATATGATATATGATATACATTATCCTATGATAAAGAGAACCATTATCAAAACATCGTTCCAAGCCGCCAAGCCCTTCCAACAGGAAGACGTGCTAGAACGGATCGCAGCTGCTACCGAAGGATACAAGGCGCCAGTGGGCTGACATATGCATGTTTCTCAGAATCGGTGGGATGATTTCTTGATTTGTTTGGTGTCTTTTATGGGAAATATATGTTGTAATTGTAAATCAACTATCATAAGTGGTTGGTGGTTTCAAACATTTTTTATGTTCCATAATATATGGGATAATCCTTCCCATTGACTAATATGTTTCAAGATTGTTAAAACCACCAGCCCGATAAGGTCCCTTTTGTGTCACTAAGTTGAAGCGGTGCATGTCTATTTGGTTTGCATCGCGCTGTCTCTACGAAGGTCCCGGGGCACCATAGAGACAGATGCGTTTTCTTCATCAAGCTGGCTTACGGATTATTACCCATCACGGGAATCCCTGCAAGGTGGTGCCCCGCAGTGAAATGTTGGTGGACTATAACTCAATAACTATAGTTGCATCTACCATAAACCATAGAATTCACCTAAATAGTGATGTTTACCAGAACTTTGCCAACTTCACCAACTTAGTTTCCAGCATAATCCTGTTTAAGATGCCATGAAAAACCACTGTTTTTTTCTGCTGAACATCTGACCATTCCTATCGTCCAGGCGGATGTGTGTATCGAGGTGATTGGCTCCAAGGCCACGTTTGAACAGGTGCCTGGCCGGTGGTTGGGTGCCACTGGAGAGTTGATCATAGTTGGATTTCTTGTGGGTTATACCAATAAAAAGCCATGTATAATATGGTATAATTATACATTATATATGTATATATTGATGGGATATTGATGGATCTTATTTTGCGTGTAGTTGAATTATGTATATTGTTCATTTAATGGCATATTGTTCATGTCAGATAGAATGGGATATTGCTATATACATATATTCAATGATAATCAAGAGGTGCATTATGACTACCCATAAAATAGGGCATGTTCATCGAACCCTGTTGATAGGGATTTATATACCAATTGTAACACAAGGAATTCCATGGAATTCCTCGCGATGGTGGGATGACCATAACCCAGCTCATACACGTTTTGACCATTGCACATGTCTTCATTCAAGTGGCAATTTGTTATTGGGCATCCTAAATTTTAGTATTTCACCAAATAATAGAACAAATTCAGAAAGACTCAATTAAACAAAACGCGTCCAGTATCAATTGCTGGGATATGTCCCACACTACAATATGTTTATGTTATTTATATCTCAATGTATTCAATATATCTCAGTATTCCCAGTACATTCCAGTATATTCCTTACTTTCCAAATAAACATCAATCAAGATTCCATGTACTTGTAACAAACATTAGAATCATTAGAAATCATGATTTCTTCCAAAATCATTATTATCATCAGTATAATCGTCATCATCGTCGTCGTCATCATCATCATCATCAGTATATACAACATCAGAATCATCAACAAATCATGTCTCATACCTTCATTTGGAAAGATATGTAGGACATCAATAAATATTCTTTCAAAATACTGATTTGGAAATATTTCACGATGTGAAAATCATTATTATCATCAAAATCATTATTACTATCATCATTACATACTTACTTTCCAGATAAACGTCAATATATAAGTCATTGTTTCATAAATCTACTAGAGTCACTAATTAATCAACCAGTTAATTTTACTGACGGATGGCAAGATGGCAGTTAATACTATATCTAATAGCAACATCAACCATCTACTAGAGTCACTTGGGTACTCTTTAGTGACTAATATTAAATCCAAACTAATGGTTATATTACTCCTACAAATGGTAATATTAATACTCTACTATTAGTCAACTAATGGGTTATTACTCCTAACTGGGGGTAAAAAAAAACTTGACATCATCCTAACATTCAACCATCATCCTTATCTAATAGTCTAATTAATCAACCATCATCCTAACTTGACATTACTCAAGGCGGTGATGGCGGTGCGCGACGGCGGCCGCGCCTGCTACGTGGGCATCGCCTCGGCCACCACCAGGGCGGAAGTACCGACGCTGGGCACGGTGAAGCGTTGTTTCCGCAGGCGGTTTCCCAGGAAACTGCGGAAAACATGTGGAAACATGTGTTTTTTTTTTTAAAGAAATCATGTGGAAAAATGGGAACATGTGGAAATTATGTGGAAAAACATGGACAAATTTGGAAAGTATCTGGAACACGTGGAAAATATGGGGACAAAAAAATAACAAAGTCTGTGGAACATATGTGGAAAATGGGACATGTATTGATATAGAGTATTTTTATCCATTCAGTGGATTTGTTAAGCATGAAAAAGGAACTAATTTCCTTTTTCTTAGAGATAAAAAGATGGCCGGAACCAAAATCATGGTCAGCCATGAGACATGTAGATTATGTAGATGGGTCAATTAGGTGGGTTAGCCACGAATTTCCCTTGGAAATGTGGAACATGTTCTAAACATTGGTGAATTTTCCGCAAGTAATTTAGTGGATGGTATGGAGTTGAACCTCCTAGGTCCTAGGTGGTTCACTCCACGTAACTGGTGCGTGTTATGACCCATTTATAGATATGATAGTGGGGACTTATTAACCAGGGTTCAAGATGGATGGATCCTGAAGAAAAGTGGATTTCAGTTGGAGAAAAATTGGCGATTGCAAAGGACAATTGGGATTTAGCCAAGAGAAATGAAATGAGGATTGGGTAGAGGTATAACCTTCATCCCTGGATTTTGGCCAGGAATTCAATAGGGAGATCCAAGTTTGAAGGTAGTTTTGAGAACTTATAGTAACCTCCAAAAACAAGAACAAGTTGTTTTTTTGGCGGGATTTGACCTTTCTACTTTTAGTTGATTGCTACAAACCAGGATTGGAGAACCCAAGCCGAAAGAGCTACAGTCTTAATCAAACATTTCACACCGAAGATGATTTCCTGTTGAACACATCCATTTACACAAGGGATAAAACCACGTCTATGGTCACTTGAGCAATGCCAGAAGAAAAACGGTTGGTTACTTGCTGGTTGTATGTCAATGTATACATTATATACAGTATATATATATATACACATACACGTATATTTAGGCATATAGTTTACATAGTAACTGATTTTCCCTATCAACCAAATAATAGAGTGGGATCGCAGATCGTTTTTTGCACCCAGGATCACCCATTTGGTGCGGCGGCGCATCAGTTTGGTGGGTTCCTATGGCACCACGGCACAATTCTGACTGTTGTGGGGAGTCACCCCAACATCAATTCCAACCCACTCCCTTCCCCCACTATCATATACCCCCTTAGAAACCATGGTTTAGTATTAAGGAATTAATAAGGACTTGTTCATGTTTAGTTTATTAGCTTGGGTTCCCATATTATGAGGGCACTTACAAGGGGGTTGGGGATCGTTTGGACCGTTCATGCGACCCGCAGCTGGGCTGGTCAGGTTGGTCCTAAATTAAATAAATCATCTTGTTTTGGCAGCTCGTGGGGTGCCCAGTTTATGCTTGAACCATATTCGTTCAGCCAATGACCAAGAATGGTCTGGGCACTGCTCACATAGCCTATGCAACCAGTTTTCTCGTAGATTCCCTTCGACCCAATGACATTTGGATTGGCTAGTAGCTATTGGACCATTATCCATTAACCAGCTATGTTCTGTTCAAAACCAGGATTTTGAGCGACACCCATGTGGGTTGTACCCCATGGTGCCATGAAACATGGCTGACAAATCTACCCGAATCAAGGTGCGAGAGCTTCCAAAGACATGCCCGAGTTGCTGCAGAGTCCCGGCAGAATAAAGGGACTGACTCAGCACTGGGTATAGCCCTTATGGAAAACTGGATGAGTAAGCAGTGGATTAACCCGGGGATGTTGGGCTAACCCAAGTTTAGATAGACCAACATGTAGATGAGCAGTGCAATGTTTCTTTCCACCCCTAATCTACTGGGATCTAGTATGATATATGTTTTTTTCCCAAACATACGCTCTGTTGCCCCCGGCTTCTTCATTTAAAATTCTTGCACCAAAGTTCCCTTCCGAGATGTCCATGTGCATTTCAAGTGCGCAGTCTCGCACAAAACGATTGTCCCGGCTGGCCTCGTGCTAATTTTGCATGGCAGGGCAGTACTTTGCAGACTTCGACAAACAAATTGCTGAAACCCGCAACCCTCTCATCACCTTTGTGCGTGTCAGATCGGTCTCGTTGTGGCGCGGTGCGACTTTTGTCATTGCTCGCGCAAGCCTCCCGTCACTCTGTGCCTGTCGGGTTGCTCTCGTTGTGGTGAGGTGATGATTTGAGCTGAGTCCCTGAGATTCTAAAAAAAAGATTTCATGAGTTCTGTGGAAGGTTATTGTATGAAGATCCTGCAATAGTTTCACAGTCCAGTCTTAGGGGCTCGTAATATATGAAGATCTTGACCAAGGTCTTGTAGAGTTCCTTGTGAGCAGATGTTATGAAGATCATCCTGAAATCCTGTCAGAGGTCCTGGCAAGATTTTGTACAGGCCCTTATGAGAAAATCTTGTGCAGATCTTGGTGAGATCTGCTCTCAGAGGTCATTGCATGTTCCTGTACAGGTCCTTAACGGAAGATCTTGCGGCGATACTGGTACATGCATTATAGGTGCTTCAATGAAAGCTCTTCTGGGAGGCTCTTGGAAGGTTCTTGGATCAAGATCTTGTAAGATTCTCTTCGGGGTCCTGGCATGAAGATCTTGGTCAAAGTCTCTTACTTACAATTCCTTGTGAAAAGATCTTGTAGAGATCCTGGTGAAATCCTCTAAGAGGTCCTTGCAGTGCATGATCTTGTACAGGTCCTTGTGAGAAGATCTTCTGGAGATCCTAGCGACACGCTGTCAGAGGCCTTAGCATGATCTCGTACAGGTCCTTGTGGGTAGATCTTTTGGAAATCCTGCAGAATCCTCCTCAAGATGTCCTTGCATTCAGATCTCGAAAATGCTCTGCAATTCTGCTTGTATGAAAGTTTTTCTGGGATGCTCATAGGAAGTTCTTGTATAAAGATCTTCTAAGACCCTCTATATAGATCTATATAGAAGGTCTTCAAAATTATCTTAGGTGTCCTGTTATGGGGTTCTGGTATGAGGTCTTGGTGAATAGACATAGCGTTGCTTCTTGTGCCAGGACGGGTTCCTGCTTCTGCACTCACGGTAATGTCGAACCTTGGTCTGTTACTGTTACTGTTCCATCGCTACTAGTGCTTGCATCTGGCACATTGACTTCCTACCCCCCACACTGTATGGGGTCTCTTGCCGGTGTAGCTTCCGGTTTCGTCAATTTTTTTCCAGTCGAATGTAGCTGGATGACCATCCCACGTTCTACAGAGTTTTAGTCGCTGACCTGGACAATTCCATCAGACCTTGCAACCAAAATCTAATGACCTTGGTTTGTTTAAGGTGATTTTGAATTCCACCTAGAACATCGAATATGTCCAACATTATGCTGAATCCTTTCCGAAAGGAACCATATTGACAGCCATGCACTCTATCATCCTATTTGTTTCTCAACGTCATGCACTAGTGCTGCACTCCGTATGCCATCAGCAATTCACGATTATACCAGAAGGACAACTTCTCAACTGGCTCCAGAAAAAGCCGTGAGACTTACCACGTGAAGGAGTTGCCACGCATGGTGCAGACACGACACTGTTAGACTTGGCAAGGGGTGCAACCCAGCTCGACATTGGCCATGGGGGTCTATTTTCTATACCAAAGAACGGAGATATCCCCAGGCTGTCCCCAGGTTCCAAATCTGATCCGCTCATCTACGTTTTATCATAGAGCAAATTGGTTATCCCAATGGAATTGATCCAGAATGACCGAGATGTAAAGTTACCGAAAAGCCACTTCTGTTTCCAGCTAACCATGATTCTCACGTAGAACTGACCAGTACAGGTGAGTAATTGTAGTTTTTATGCCTTTTCATGCACAGCAGCACCCTCCCGCAATCTTCCATGCATTTTCCTTCTTTTCGCAGATTAGGATTTCACATTGCCAGGTTGGATTCCCAAGGGATTTCCATTCAAACTTCGAATGGATCCAGCTAAAGTCACAATTTTGAGTGTTGAACCATTGAACCCGTTGGGTATTAAACTCCGATTTCTACTGTGAACTCCTGTTGGCATCCCGGTTATACTCTTTAATTGAGTTGAATTCATTCTTGAATAGTCAATTCTCCGTTGTTGACATGTCTGAAACACCATTTTACAGTGAAATGGGTTAAATCACGGTTTTTTGCCATGTTGAAAGCCACATTTTGATTCTTAAATCCGTTGATTCATGTTGAATCAACAAAAATGTCCTATGTTTTCGGGTCTCCGCCGCAACCTGCGCCCGTGCTCAGGATCGCTGCAGATGGTGGCGTCGATCTGAAATCCGCGGTGACGCGGCGCTTCAGTATGGAGGAGGTGCTGGTCGTTGGACAAAAATTCATGTGGAACAATCATTGATGATTTAACACTTGCCATGTGGAATATCTATACCAAACATGCACAGTAGATGGAAAGAGATAGAGAGAGAGAGACAAAAAATAAAAATAACATGATGGTATAATGAGTATAATGTGATATGATGGGAAATACTAGCCCACAAACGAACATAGACCATGAAAAGTGCCCGTATAAAGAAGATGGCAGAGTCATGTTAGTTGGAGGCAAGGTACATGATATCACGGGACGTGAACAAACTATTTTATTTTGTTATATATATATATATATGTATACATAATTATATACATGTAGATTTAAATACACAAAGATATATAGCCAACAACATGGGGCATCCAGCATCGGGGGGATGTTCAAACATGGTAGTAGCAAAACATTTTTTTGGGTAAAGGTCAATTAGAATCAACTGTGGTATTTTGCGGTACACTATCTTCCGACAAAGTAGTCATCTGGTATCTATAGAAAATACCCAAATTCAACGAAACTACATATTTATCTCCTACCCTTTGGTAAATTGGGATGGAATTGAAATGGAATTGAAATGGAATTGAATATGTTTATCGAAAATAGTGACGTTGTTTCCCTGAAAATGATCTACAAATGGAGGTTTTTCCGATTGAATTTGCGAGGGTGAACCTGGGAGCACCTGACTGCGCTGCAGGCGGCGCAAGCCTATAGTCTGTTGGATCAGGGCCAGATCGCTGGACGCGCTTTGATTGACATGGGCGAATGATTTCCCATGCAGCTAAGGCCCTACAGTTATGGTCCGAAATACCAGTTAAAAGTACTAAGTCACCGTTAAGTCACCCCTTTTTTGGAATGTATAATTGCATTTATAATTAGTTGTAACTAATAAATTGCCATAACTGTAGAAACTAGTGATTCTTATGGTGATTTCGATGGTTATCTTAATGCGGTGATCATGAACTGATAAATTTGGCGATTTCACTGGCTTATATACTTTGTAAAGGGCCATAACTGTGGAAATCCTTGAGACCGCCTCTGGCCTCTGGTAATTTGTGAAATCCTCTACGAACTGGAACTATGGCCGATTTGTGGATTATTTACATCGAAATTGTGATATTATTAGCTTATTTTTTTTTATTAGCAGAGGCTATGTGTCTGAAACTTCAAGGTAATTTCTTGGCTTTGATCCTGTGCTACACCTTCCAGGAATTCAACAAGGCAATCCCACATGAAGGAAAATGATAATACTGGACATGTTCCTATAACCCATCCAAACCCAGTCTTGCAGTTCCGTGCTGCTTCTGTGATGGGAAAAATATTCCCATACTCTCAGTTTCAGTTGAGGGACTGAGACACCGGGCACGCCCCCGAGCGATTGACTGCACTTCTGCCACATTTGAACGCAGAAACGAACAAGCTGCTGGGTGTTTTTAAGGCACTAAAGAAGGGTACGATAGACTCTATTTCACCAAGAGAAGAAGGGATTAAGAAAGGGACAAGCAGACTTTATCAAACAGTAAACATTGGAAACCATGATGCCGCTACTACGTCCGATGAAGACCAAGCTAGCTAATCCAGCTGTGAGATTTCCAGAGGGTAAGTAAAAGTACGCTAGTTGTTTGATCTGGTTGTCAGCCTGAAAGGAACCAAAGCTAGAAAGTCAACATGGAACCTCAAAAAAACGCCATGAATAGCAAATGCTGGGATTCATGTGTTGTGTTTGTATGTTAGCTTTGTGGCTCAGAAGCATTCCCATCACATTCTTTGGTTTGGTGATTTGAAGTACATTCAGCTTTCCACTCGGCATCTATATAGGACCATGGACCATATTTGAACTCATCAGTTGAGGATTGGCCCCTGTGTATCGACCCGTTTGTGGGTTGGATGGTGCACCAATTGTGGGTGAAATGGTGAACCTCCAAGTTGTCGTGGTCGTGGTTGTTGTTGTGGTTGTCGTCGTCGTCCTCGTCGTCATGTTTTTTTTTTGTTGTTGTTCTTGTTCTTGTTCTTGTTCTTGTTGAGCAACGCCAATTATTTGACTGAACTGGACCTTCAAGTTTTCCCTTTGATATCACCATTTGATACCATGCTGTGCCTACTTGTTGGACCAAATTCCCTCGGTTGCCGGGCATTCCATGACTCCAGGAGTTGAATGGACTGATGTACAGACAGATGAGCGGCCGAGCCGGAAGGCACCATAAAATAAAAGCTGGGCCATGGCAGTTACCACTGATTTTTCATATGTACGGCAATGGGGATATGTTTGCACAATGGGATGTAACAATTACAATGTGCTCCGGTGCAAGCATCAACAATAAGTTCATTCGATTTAATGGAGTATGTGATGGTTACCCTTCAGTACTCGAACATGTTCAACCCGTAGGCTGCGGCTCAAACATGGCTAGCTGGAAAATTGCTTTGAAACTTAGATTTAATGGATTGATTGAGATACGGTATCACTTATATAATCCAAAACAGTACAATGTGGTGGCCCAGGTCGTTCGCTATGTTGGTTTATGACTAGCTCAGCTATTGTCAGTGGCCGATTCAGGAACCTAAATTAGAGGCATCTGCCATATGTAAGGCCTATGTAAGGGCTAAATCTCAGGGAATATCCCCAAAATTATGGCCTTATATTGGTACAGTACCTTGATTTTAGGTCCTGAATTTCCCATTGAACTGGGGCCCAGCTCCTCAGTCGTTTGGAATGAAACTGCTTTGATCGCGGTAGGCGTGGCTTCGACCTGCTGGGTCAAGTGATCTTCTTGGACAAACCCTTCTCGAAGGCGAAAACCATCTGGTGATGCCTGAAGAAATAGCCACATCATAGCCCATAGCATGAGATTCATCAGATATCCCTGAAAATCTAGTGAATAATCACCATGTTCAGGCTATTCAGGCGGTTCACCACATGAACAAATGATGATTTCCAGAGAAACCCTCTTCTCATCCACCAGATCCACTTGGTTGATGTTTCGCCAGAAGCTTTGGCACTTACCCGGCCTGGTAAACATACAAAAAGCTATTGAAAATGGCCCATTTATAGTGGAATTATCCATTGAAAATGGTGATTTTCCATAGCTATGTTAGTTTACCAGAGGGTAGTGAGAATGCTGAGAGAGTCTCATGGTGTTTTTTTTCTTACAAATGGACTAGAACCACATTAATGGCTGAAGAGCATAATTCTCCAGGTTGACAAGCACTTGGGCACAGGGCGTTTCTATGCAGCTGGATATTTCACATGTGCACCACTTGAAATCACCAGTGCGTAGTTGTGAGATGCATATGTTAAGGCAATTTGCATCAGTTAAATCTTTAAGGCTTTAAGATGAATCAACAGTTAGAAATGCAAACTAGATGAACGCAGACCACATATTTGATTTACAGATCATGTTTAGATTTTTTTAACTACACACAATCTATATGGAAAATAAAAAATAACAGATGGCTTAAAGATGATTTATAAATGAGTTTGAATATGTATAGATCATTTGTGATATATAGACATGTTTTTAAAACATCTTGAACATATCATTAGATATATTATATGATATTATATTATATTATTGTTTTTATATATCTGCAAAGAAAAATAGATTATGTTTTATAGATGCATCATTATACCTCATGTATATTTCCAAATGTATGTATATATATATATATTCATTTATAGACTATTTATAGATCAGTGATATGTATGACGCATCGTTATTATATATATATATTGTGTGTGCTATCTCAAGATTATCTCAAAATACTATTATATATATTGTTTACATATTTGTTTAATAATATATATATATATATCGAGACATACTACTTGTAATATGTATATAATCATATACTTTTTAATAATTATGTACAATTACATTTGATTATATCTAATTATATGATTAATTGTGTACAATTATATCAGATAGATAGATAGATAGATAGATGACATGTTTAGTTACATATATATCTTTATATATGTACTATCTATGTCTCCAGTCGATTTCCACTGAGATCCAACGGCTGATCACCTCAGACCTGCCCACCTTGGTGTGGACTCCGAGGGCTTCGTGCCATGCTGGGGTCGAATGTAACGCGTGAACGATCAATCGCCCAAGGAAAGCATAGGAAAATGGTGATTTCACAGAGTTCAAGCAGGAAACATCGGTGATTTCTATGGGATTTAGAGCTAAGTTGATGCGCATAACTTGATGAACTGTCGGGTTGTTGGGGGAACTATAGTCGATGGGATTTGTAAACATTCACATCACTGGGGAGGAGAACTCAGTTACCAAAAAAACAGTGACAAACATGGTTTTCACTGAAAATTGTCATCAACATATTGAACCTCCATGATTTGATGGAATGAATGTGGGCTAAACTAAATAGGGGCACGTAAGTGGGTTAGTTTAGCCCTTGGTGAACAAACTGGACAGTGCCCCTATGGGGCGCCTACTGGGGATTTTCTGAAGGCGGTCAATAATAGAGGGGTCATGAAGTTATGAACTGTAATTTACATTTATGTACCAGTTGCGAGCTATTATATACCCTATTGTTGTCAAACACAAGTACCAGTAGTACCGCACAAGGCGGTGGCGGAAGTTTCAGAAATAGGAAACCTATAGGAGAGGTCGGTTGTTGTGAATCGCGGATGGCAGATCGAAGCCACTGATGGACCGAAAGGTGGTTGAGGTCTCCTCTCTTTCTCTCTCTTTCTCTCTATTTCTCTCTCTTTCTCTCTCTTCCTCTCCTTCTTTCTCTTTCTTTCTCTTTCTTTCTCTGACTATCTACCTACCTACCTACCTATCTACCTATCTACCTACCTACCTACCTATCTGTCTATCTAGCTAACTATCTATCTATCTATCTATCTAATGTAACCTAATCTAATCTAATCTAATCTCATCTAATCTATATCTAATCTATATTTAATCTATATCTAATCTATATCTAATCTATATATATATCTATCTATCTATCTATCTGTCTGTCTGTCTGTTTGTCTATCTATCTCTCTATCTCTCTATCTATCTATCTATCTATCTAGCTATCTATATCTATCTATATTTATCTATATTTTCTATTTATATCTATTTATGTCTATCTATCTGTCTATCTGTCTGTCTGTCTGTCTGTATGTCTGTCGATCTATCTCTCTATCTGTCTATCTCTCTATCTCTCTATCTCTCTATCTATCTGTCTATCTATTTATCTATCTATCTATCTAAATCTATCTATCTATCTATCGATCTATCTATCTATCTATATCTATCTACCTATCTTTCTATCTACCTATCTATCTATCTAATCTATTGATATATATATATATATATATTTCTATCTATCTAATTTGATCTATATCTAATATATATCTAATCTATATCTATCTGTCTATCCATATCTATCTATCTATCTATCTATCTCTCTCTCTCTCTCATCTTTATATTTCATCTATCGATCTATGTATCTATCTGTCTATCTATCTAGATGTCTATCTGTCTATCTAGCTATCTATCTATCTGTTTGTCTATATATCTCTCTATCTCTCTATCTCTCTATGTATCTATCTATCTATCTACCTATCTATCTATCTATCTATCTATCTATCTGTATCTATCTATCTATCTATCTATCTATATCTATCTATATCTATCTATATCTATCTATATCTATCTATATCTATCTATATCTATCTATATCTATCTATATCTATCTA
>Ga0126342_10016005_pt1 | contig 13098 bp, 13 predicted proteins | sample Cyp1metagenome_FD_92528 | JGI IMG/M metagenome (GOLD analysis project Ga0126342, IMG submission 92528) | Coral microbial communities from Lord Howe Island, Old Settlement Bay, Australia - Cyphastrea 1 metagenome | ecosystem: Host-associated > Invertebrates > Cnidaria > Coral ... | reverse complement strand
TTGACCCGGGCCCAATATCTGAATCTGGCACAGCAGCTTCGAAGTTGAGAATCGTCCATCATCCTGTTGCCATTTTCAAAAAATCCTGGGCGAGGCATCAGGGCAGGTATTCTAAAAGGACTTGGGGTAAAGATTTAAATATCCCAAGAAGCACATTGGATAAAAAAAACCATCTGTGTACACCAGAATGAAGATACTGGCAAGCATCCATGGGAACAAAGTAGGGACAGTAAACTGCCATTCAGAGCTTGCAAGACTCCCAAGTTGATCGTATGCATAGAGCAAAAGCGCAATTGGCGCACTTCAAACCCAGGTAAAGATTGCAAAGGATGAGTGAACCTCGCAGGGTTGATTTGGATGTTAAGAAATTCTAAGAATTGTGAACTGCCAAAGAAACTGGCCAGATCCTTTTTGTTTGATGGGTCTTATTGCCTACAAGTACGCTCCCCGTGTTCAGAAACACCATTGTAAATCAAATTCGAAACCAAAAGGGAAAATCATTTTAGCATAGCTGAGCCTGAATACATTGTCCAAAGCATCTTGTGGGGAACTTCGCGAGAAATGATGAGTCAGCTGGGTCCACCTGAGGTTGAGCCCGAACCATTGGAAATATACCCAAGAATCCAGGTGATTTACTGGGTTTGAAACATACACAATCTCAAAAAACATATCCAGAGACTAAGGGGTTCCAAAATAAATTTGGTTGAAATACAGCCCCAGAATCCGAGATCATCTGCATGGATTTTTTGCCGGCTTGGCATTACAGACATGGCAAACATAGGTCCCAGCACCCCAATGGGCCTTGAGTCCATAATATGCCTCCCTCAACCATTTCCAATCGCCTCTGTGCTCTACAAGGCAAGCCGAGCCACCTGCAAGCTGGATGTGGCAAGCGAGGCTGGATTGGGCTGGCTGTTGGTGTTGACATAAAAACAGATAACTATGACAAAAAAAAGCTAACCACCACCTGCAATTGGTTTGCCATTCCACTTGGCATGTAGTGATGGCAGTGGATTGCCTTCAAAGTCATCGCTGGGATGTGTACCATCAAATAAAGCCTTGGACATGGGAGATGATGGACTACTAAAAATAAGTTCTGAACCCAAAAGCCTAATTTCGATGTCCTGTTTGAATCTTTATAAGGCTCAAATTCCTTAAGCAAATTGACCTTTCAACAGGGGCACACATAAAATAATATACTGCCCCCTTGGGGTCCCAAGTTTGCGACTAGAAACCTTGAAGCCCCAAGCCAGCACATGATACATACGCTCCAGTGGGAATCTACACATGTCCAGACCTTATTGGGCGATCAATGTGTTTGGTGGGTATGGTTGCTAAGTGGGAAGAACCATCCAAAACACATCAAAATTTGTTTTCAATCCCATCCAGATACTGCGGGGCTCCTGAAGAATGCAATTGAAATTGAGGGCCACCAGTTTTTCCCTTGCCTTGTTATAGCGACAGTCATCACCATAGATACCAACAGGGTTTTTACCTCGACCTGGATGATCAGCTTGTAGGAATCCAGCTGAGCAACAATGACCCCAGAACTTTCCAATGGCACGGTTGTCTCGCTCCAACTTGCGGGATTCCTTAATGTTGCCATATGCCTCATTTAAAGAATGAAGGATCTATAGGGACACAATCAAATCATAGAGAGTTTCATTTTGAACAAAATAGCAAAGGTTCGAAGAGATAGTGATTGTTTCCGACGAACCAGAGATCGCACCGGAAGCTCCACCCAATAGTTGGGAATTGGTATCTCCAAGGCATTGTGAAGATCTCGTTCAACATTTCCAGGGTATTTACCACAGGCCCATACAGGCCCAAGCTTGGCAATCTTTTTCAGTTGGTGGTGAAAGGGGGCCACCCAAAGCCTTCAGGGAAAAAAGGATAATAGTTCAACTAGTGGGCAACAAATTTCAACTGGTAGGGTTACTTCCCTCGGGGATTTGGCTAAAATTGAGGAATGCCTCTGATGAGTGGGAATTTCAAGATCCTAAAGTGATCTGAAATTGAGAAGTGGACCCGATGAGTGGTAATTTCAAGACCCCAAAGTGAACAGGCTTTATTATCTGGTGATGATTTTATTTCAATACAATCATGACATTATAAGCCTCATAGCAAGCAGTCCCTTGTTGTATGGTACGAATTACTGTTGTGACACGCAGCTTCTGGCTTGGAAGGAAGTTTCAGGTGGCCAGGTGAAGAGCCAGCTGACGTGTGACCTCACCAACCGAGGCAGCTGACTTCTCGGCTCATCGCTGGGGAGTTGGTGGAAGTCCTTGGTTGGTTGGGGGTTCACACCATGTCGGCAGATCGGCTCTCACCTTGGCGGCGAACTGGTCGTAAAGCCAATGATGAAAATTACAAAGACCTGCGGCCAATGAGTCTTGTGGAGTTCCCGGCTACGACGACCGAGGAGAACAGCAGGGAAAGGTTTTGGCATGCCTTTCCAATGAAGAGGAGGTCCATGAGGGCAAGCTGTTCATGGGCCACGTCTTGGCGGTCGAGGACGGATACTATGAGTATTGGGTCAACGAGACCTATGGCAGGTACCATGTGGACAGGCTTTTGGGAGTGCTCCTCTTGCTTTGGTTGTTGTTTCTATTTGTTAATTTGTTACTTGGATCTTACGCGCTTTCTAGCGCAGCTGTGTCAATAAGAGGCTGCTCTGCAGTGTCTTCAGTGATGAGTACTAGCAAGCAGTCCCCTGTTGTATAGTACGAATTACTGTTGTGACACGCAGCTTCTGGCTTGGCCCTCCAGCCTACCCCTGTCACAACCTTTCTGTCCAGCGTACTGCGCCCGCGCCCTTACCTTTTTCTTTCTTTGTTTTGGGTATTTACCCAGGAAGAGGTCTTTGAAAGGCGCTGGTGACTGTGGGTACAGCTTCTTTTCTCAGGGGCTGCCTTCCCTTTCGGGTCTCTCCGGACACCTTGAGGCGCTGCGGTGTTCCTGGGGATGTCAGGCTTTTGGGAGTGCTCCTCTTGCTTTGGTTGTTGTTTCTATTTGTTACTTGGATCTTACTCGCTTTCTAGCGCAGCTGTGTCAAAAAGAGGCTGCTCTGCAGTGTCTTCAGTGATGAGTACTAGTACTACCTCCAATTTAGGTTCGAACCTTGGCAACTTGCCACACCTTGGCTTCTTCGCAGGCAGCTGCTGCAGAGCACTGGATTTCGATGCAGCTGGTAGCCTCCGTTCGCTTGGGCAACCACCAGGGTTGGGAAGAGATGTATGGGATATAAAGGATGATATTGTGATATAATTAAATGGTGATATAAACAAACTCATCACTAGTAACTAGTACTAGTACTAGTACCGGCGAGAGGTGCTAAATAGATAGATCCATGGATGGATACTCAAAACAGGAGAGCCTTATCTAGTGAATGGATCGATGACTGGTTTGAACATCGTTGTTAAACAAACTCATAAGTAGTACTGGGCATCCTTGGGGTAACAGTAATACCTAAATAGATAGATCGATGGATGGGTACCTCAAAACAGGGGAGCCTTATGGGTGGTACAAAAGTTTAAATAGTATCAATATACTAATCTAATTACAAATAGTATATATATATGTGATATTAAACATATGAAAATATTATATATATATATATTATGTCATATACATAATATATGTGATAAAAATATAGTTGAAAAACCTAAATGTCAATATGACATGGTATATACATTAAATATGTTTCAAACAAATATATATATATACATATCGTGATATAATATTTGTTAACGTGTTTCTCATATATACATATATCTATATATTATCATATGCTATTATATATATATATTTATTTGTTTTGTTGTTATTATACAGGATATATATATATATATATTATATATATACATATATGTATATTATCCAATACAATTATATAGATCAAATATAGAGATCTAATAATATAATCTGATGAATGATTTATAAAAGAAAAACTCATAACCATGGGGCCTTATTGGTGATAACTACAGAGATAGATCATTGACTGGGTTTATTGTAGAACCATTGTTGTAACAAAACTATGGTAAGTTTTTGATCAAACCTGCACACCTTCCAACACTGGTATTAAACCAAGTGACACCACGACCAAGGGATCCAACCAAGTGGTCTGCAAAAGCAGATTTTCCAGTAAGTTCACCTGCGTGGGCAGTCTGTATTTTTTCAAAGGGTACCAGTACCACCAAAACAAAATACCATGGGCATTATTTCGCAAAGCATCCATTTTGGGTGGTTGTCAATTTTGGCCAAAACAAAGTTCAGTTGGGCATGGTCCCCGTCCATTTTGAGTAGTGACCACAGTGCTTGATGGTTGCTATGTATTAATCAATATTTCATTTGAGTATGGGGCCCTTTATCAACCACTACCCCTGGGGTGGGATTAACATCAAAAAAACAACACTTGTTGGGACAGAAACTTTTCCCTCACAAATTGCATTGTCCCCCCTTCGCTCATCTTAGCCGTATTAATGGCGGGCCTTGCGCCCAGCTCATCTACTCCCGGGCTTTTGTTTTTTTGGGCGGACCATGTCAAAATCACAGGGCGATTTTGGGATGCCCCCTTGAATTATGTTTCAGGATGGCCCTCTCGAGTAGCGACCACGAGCTTTCACAAAGGTCCTAAAGCATGGGTAGGCCATTTCGACTTTCGATAAAAAAATGGTGTCATGGATTTGCTTCGAGCAAAAGATCATGTGCAACTTTGGGCACCGATCGACCCCACATCCTTTTTAACAATGCAGGGCAAGTTCAACATACCTGGACAAGATATCACAACAATCATGCAGTTGATCTTAATTGGCTGGAAAAAAAATCGGGTGCTCATGTTGGGTAGTTGAAAATTTCAAGTGCACTTCTAGAAGCTCCACAAATAGGCCTAAGGAGTCGTTGCGGCACTCTTTGCCTTTGCCTTTGGGATAGGAGCGCGGTTACGGATGGGAATGGATGCTGCTTTGTAAGCTTCATTCGCTCGATCCAGGGCCTCAGTAATATGATCCAAATCACCACCCGAAGCCAACACACGCTCGATCTCATCCTTTGCCGATCGAAGCTTCTCACCCTCACTCTGCATTTGGGCTGCGAAGACATCAGCAACAACTTGGGCCCTTGGTTAAACGGATGCAGTATGAGTTGGGCCCACACCCCTGAAAACAAGTTGTCTAGATATTATATGATAAGTATATGTATTATAACAAAATATGTTATATGTATATTATATATAATATATTATATATATATATATTTATATTAAATAAATATATATATATATATATATATTTATATTATATAAAAATATATAGTTATATTATATATTTATAGTATATATTACATATATCATATATTATATTATATATATAACCAACTTGATTTAGAGCCCCTCTGTGCCAGCCCAGCACAGACATGATGAGCCAAGACACGTACCGGCCTTGACCAATCGGTATAGTTCCACGGAGAGATCTCCAGCAAATTTGCATCCGCCTTCGTCAAAGCCTTGGCTGGATAGCAGGCACAATTACAAAATCTCTGGACCAAATCCCAGTAAGATGCACTAAATACATCTACCAAGCCCAGCCAAGATAGTTGTATTTCCAAAAAACAAATCTCTTGACATTGTAATGACAAGATGTCACAAATAAACGCCACATAATTTAAAAAACAATGCAACCTAGGAACATTTCGGGCCAGCTGAACCTAAGTCTTTGCCTTCTTCGGCTTTGGTGCCCCCGATGGGGCGGGCTTTCCCTTGGATTTTCCTTTGCCCTTACCTTTTCCTTTTCCCTTCTTCCCGGTGTCACCCTTTCCAGGACCTGCACCTCCTTGTCGCTGATGTTCGATGCTGCTACATGTATTCCTGCCAGCACTTGTAGAGATACGTCTCCTTAGATACAAGGCAGTGGGTGGTGGTTTGGATTTACCAATATGTAAGTTAAAAATCTAGGCCCCATCCCAATCCATACCCCTAAATCTGATTTAGTCACTCAGCATGTGGCTGCTGGGCAAACCAACTGGATGAGCAACTGCTTGGAGTCCATCTGAACAAGGACTACTCTGCGACGTTTCATATTGACAGAAACACCCGCGGCATCAGTTGTCTGATGGCCCTTGGTGACTATGGCAACAGGGGCCAGCTACTCATGGCCAACGAGAGCCAAAATGAAAATGAGGAGGGCGACTTGACGACGACCGTCACCGTCACCCTTGCAGCCAAGGGTCTTCATTCCCTGGGAACTCAGGATGCTCTTGGTAGAGCTCAGATTGCATCTGCAGCGAGCTGCGATTTTGGTGGGATAATAATATAAAATAAAAGCTGGTGAGGGTACAAATACTTCAAGAATCAACAAAAACTGCTGAGAGGGGGAATCGATGCCAAACAGTTAAGATCTTTTCGACACATCACCATGTGGTAACCCCCGATTAATATCTAGAGTTGGCTACCTTACTCCAGGTGGGAAAACTTCACACCAGCCACCATAACATGAGATAGTAAACATGTAAGATGATTATCTTTAAATTTGATGAACCAAAATTGTATGATCCTGGAGGTGCATCTCAAACAAACTTTGGAGTAGAAGTAGGTAGCTAGAAATCCCAAACTGATCAACTGTGAAGGGTCCTGATGGAAATGTTCCAACATAGTGGATCCCAAAAAAATGTTTTGAGACATTCCCAGAAAAATATGGCCAAAGCTGTGCCCAAGTTGGCAATTTTGAGTAAAGTAAATTGAATTGCGTATATATTTTGGGGTATTTTTGGGCTTATCACTACCATTTCCAAAACACAGCTTTGGTGGCTACCCAGCAACTAGAGGGGCACACCCTCTTGGGGAGTGAAGCGCCCTGCTGCAACTTCAGATCGTAGAAGCCTTTGGGGGAAAGGATTCAAGTAGAGCTGCATGGTAATCGAAATGGAAGCCCTACAATGAATAATTCATGGTTACCAAAATGGAAGCCTCTAACACCCCCAAAATGGGAGACTGAAATGTCAGCAACGTGGTTCTCAAAATGAAATGAAGTTTTTTTTGTGCCATGTTGGTGGCTATTTCTGGCCAAGACGTTCAACATAGCTCCCAGCAATATAGCTCATCATAACTGACATGTGTGTGATCACATGAGTATGGGAAGGGTTCCTATAGGATATCGGAGGATCCAAAGTTGTGAACCCAGCATCGGAACCCGGGAGTGGAAAGTAATAAGCCAAAGGGGCTCTTTCAGTTGTTCAAGACCAACATGTTTCCAAGATAAGGGTTGGTTGGTCACGTGCATAGCCAACGCGACCTGTTTGGCCAGTTTGGCCCAAGCAAGGACACGCCCGACCCCATTCCCTCATTGAGATGCCGGATCTCACATGCACGATCAAGCGCGCCCTGGCATTGCAGATTTTTCATGAGGAGAAAATCTTGGAAATGCGGCCTGGAACTGAGAGGTTCAAAGGGCTGAAGGAAGGAGATACCATAACCTTCCACTGGTGCAGTGGCGAGAGGCTCCTTGTGAAGGTGATGTGTGACCCTCATATCTACAAGTCAGCGGAGGAGGCCTTCAGGCATGTGGTGTTGAGACCATCTTGCCTGGCAAAAGCCATCGTGAAGCAATGGTTCCTTGTGCGGCATATTTCCAGCTCGAATGAATGAATGGAATGGGTGAATCGAATGGATGGATGAAATGGGTGAATCGAATGGATGGATGAAATGGGTGAATGGAATGGATGAATGAAATGGGTGAATGCAATGGATGAATGGAATGGATGAACGGAATGAATGAATGGAATGAATGAATGGAATGAATGAATGGAATGAATGAATGGAATGAATGAATGGAATGGATGATTGGAGTGAATGATTGGAATGAATGAGTGGAAGAGAACTGCTAGTTGACGTTAGGATGTGGCTGAGTAACTTATTTTTTTCGAAAACCTGCGTGCTGCTCAGTCCGCTATTTAAACAAATTCTGTGCAATTGTTGGCAATGATATGCTGAGAGAGCTTGTGGCTACGACTACTATGATCATTACTAAAACTACTACTACTACTACAACTACTACTACAACAACAACAACTACTACTACTTCTACTACTACTTCTACTACTACTACTACTACGACTACTACTACTACTACTACTACTAATACTGCTACTACTACTACTACTGCTACTACTATTACTACTACTACTACTACTACTACTACTACTACTACTACTACTACTACTATCACTACTATCACTACTACTACTACTACTACTACTACTATCACTACTACTATCACTACTACTATCACTACTACTATCACTACTACTATCACTACTACTTCTTCTACTTCTACTACTACTACTGCTGCTGCTACTACTACTACTTGTACTGCTACTACTACTACTACTGCTACTGCTACTGCTACTGCTACTGCTACTGCTACTGCTACTGCTACTGCTACTACTGCTACTACTGCTACTACTGCTACTACTGCTACTACTACTTTTACTTCTACTTCTACTACTGCTGCTGGTACTATACTGCTACTACTACTGCTACTACTGCTACTACTACTACTACTACTAGCTCTAGTACTACTACTAGTACTACTAGTACTGCTAGTACTGCCAGTACTACTAGTACTTCTAGTACTTCTAGTAGTACTACGCCTGCTTTCTGGTGTATAATTTGTTTTTAGGTCCTGATGTCGGTTTTGTGACCCCCCAAGGAATAATATGTTTTTGATGCTGAATTTGTTTTGTCGTGAACCCTATATCTTCAAAAGAACGGACAAGTTGCTGGTTCTCACGCAGACTTGAAAAAGCTGACCCTCCTGAATGGACAGCCAGCCAAATTGAGGCATTGGTCAATTCCTTGGAACAAACTACCATGGTGAGCTGGTGGTCTTTGAAGTCTACCCGTTGGAGTGGAAGTCGGATGTGCCTAGCAAGAGCTCAAAGAAGAATGAGGCCAAGCTGAAAAAACAGCACTTGAAAAGGCCAGCGGGGCATTTCGGTCAGTAGTTGCTTGACTGGTGCTTGCAAACCCAAAGTTATGGACAGCCATTGCATCAAGAACCAAAATTTATCAAACATTTTTCAAATTTCGGAATTCCATGGCAGGTGGCAAGAGTTACACTTTCCATTTCTGAACAGGGCAGCGGTCAGGCAACCAGCAGTAGTAGTAGTAGTAGTAGTAGTAGTAGTAGTAGTAGTAGTAGTAGTAGGCCTTTGCCACTTGGCAGCTTATTGGTGGCGACTTTTTGTTCCACATAAATATAAACCGATATAAACGATGGGGATTATCACAATCAACGGGGAATCCCCTTCTCACCCAGGATCCACGTGATGGATCCAAGTGATCAGGGGCCCTGGCCACCTACTAAGGACATGTGTTTGGATTTGGTTTATGTGAACTTGGGCGCTGGAACCCACGGCAACCTTAGCGGCCTCAGATGTCGCATTTGAAGTGGATTCGATATGAAAAAGTGCCCAGCGCCACTGCTTGAAAGGTTGGATTTGGCCCTGAAAATTTTGGGCATTCTTGGAACACCTCAAGAAGTTGCTTGAAGTCAACTGATGGTCGTTGGATGTCATTGCTATGGTTTGAGCCATTTTCCATTGTCATGGTTCATATTGTATTCTTGTAGCATTATCCAGTGATTATAGCAAGGGCACGCAGTGACCCAAAGTGATCAAAGTGTGCTTTGATTTTTTGGTGATTGAAAATTTGCTGTAAAAATGCGGTATCCCGCCAAATCATTGTATCCACATTCCCGAGATACCCAGACTGCCCCCACAATATAGCCATTTACATGGGTTCCAATCTTATAGTAAAAAAACACTTTCAAGATAGCATTAAATACAATATTTTGTGGGTTTCTTAACCTAGTGAATCTCGGGGTCTAATTTTGGATAATTTGGGTCACCCATATATTTTAGGACATTTTCATTAGCTGATGAACACTAGTGTGGCACAAAATCGTGAAGCAAGATCCTCTTGAGATGATGGCCGCTTGGACAATCGATGCCTATAATTGGGAAAGCATGTAAAAAATAAATATGTTCCAAAATTCCCAATGTGGTGCCTTATTTGACATAAGTATTTTCAGGTGAGCCCCGACACCATGGACACCATGCCCCTGGACATTGACTTCCTTGATGCTGATGCTGGTTTCGCTGATGGGGCCCGCCGACAAGCAGCCAAGGAATCTAGCTTGAATTAATCCGGCGAAGGCCAAAAATGAAATTCATGGGCCCTTTTTGAAGGGGGTTTTATTGATCTATCTATATATGTGACGGTAGGCTGGAATTGGAGAACCTCGTCAAACTCCCTGATATGTCTCCATGCACAGATCAGGCGAGTCCCGTGCCAAATGATACTTCTCCTCGATGACCATCACAATCGGTGCATCAGGAAAGAGTCTGGTGATGTCTTTGCTCAGACTCTGATGGCATAGGGGTTTCCAAGAGCCTACCCCACCTTGAAGGGGCAACTGAGACATCCAGCCACATGCCTCGTAGTCTTGAAGCTGCAGGATGCACTGTGAAACAAATTCTTGGTCACGATCCAAATGTTTGCCATCTCAGGTTCCAAATTTTGATTGAAAAAGTTCAACAATAATTTTTGATGATATCATGACCAGGTAACTTGATATTTATTTATAACTACACTAATAGGTCTACAATTATCTCCTGGTCAATCTCACACACCGCATCCGCCCTCAAGGACCACACTCCCTTGGAGGCTGTTCCACCTGAGCTGACCGAGAAGGAGGCGAATCTTCTTGGTGACGTGGAAGAGGGGGATAAGGATGAGATGGCCGATGTGTATGGGAAACAACTGGCTTGTGTGAAAGCTGCCAAAATACAATCGGCCCAGGCTTTGCTTGACAAGGCGAATGGGAAGGGACGTGGCCGTGGCAAACGTGCCAAAGGTACTACCCCTACGCCAGATGCCCCCGATGTCCCAGATACCCCAGATGCTTCAGAAAAGGCTTCTCAAGGGTCTCCAGCAGCTTAAGCTTCTACCGAAAAGGGTTCAGAAGACTTGAAGCAGCTGTGGAAACAAAAGGAACCATACCAAAATAGTCAGCACCATTTTTTGTGAAAATACAAAATCGTTGCTTGATGCCCATGGTAATATTTTCATAAAACTTGGGTTACCCCCACATCATCAAAACATAGATCATTTTGGCATTGGGAAATCCAATTTGGAGATCCAACATTTTGAGAAACCTCCAGATAGTTTCTTGTTCAAATCAAGCCCCTCATGTATATAATGATATATAATATATGATATATATATAATATATATATACATATTTATATAATGATAATAGCAATAATAAGAATAATAATGAGAATAATAATAATGATAACATTAGTAACGATAATAATAATAATAGTATTTACATATATCATGATTTGTAAATATATGTGTTGATGATATACTCGACCCTACATTGCCTAAGGAGAAAGACCTTCAAGCATTGCCTATTCAGGTCCCATCCAACGTTGCTGAGAAGAAGTCCTTCACAATCAAGCCCCCACAGGATTGCTCAGGTTCAGGCACTATCGGCATCTTGTTCCTTGAGCTAATTATTCAAACCTGAATGAAACCCTATTCCCACAGTCATCCAAGGTGATCCCAAACCAGAATCTGGGGTTTGCACAGTTTAGCGAATTGGACTCTTTTTTCTTTCTCTCTCCAGCACCTCCCACAAATTGCTGCTGGTGCCCAGGTGGACTTTGGACCAGATCTATGTGACCAAGGTGATCAATGAATATGAGGATGTCAAAACCCATCAAGAAGGGAGGTGCAACCATATCTGTCCGTCGTCGTGGGGGCTGGGTGCCACCGTACTGTATGAGCTGGCAGAGAAGCTGGCGGGCTGGAAGTAGATTCCTTTAGTGCTTGCTGGCAGCCCTGGAATTTTTATATGATCACACAAAAACATTATTTGACCAAATCAACTTCAGAATCATCCTAGTGATCTCGGGTGCCCTGGCTGGCCAATCTTGAAATTTTGTGAGATTATCTTTCTAGCTTGCCGTGAAGCTAGCTGGCTGGAAGTACATTCCCTTACCGTGCTAGGATGCCTGGGGTAGATCACAAAAACAAACTGCAGTAACCAAATTGTCACATCATCCCAACTAGTCAATCTTGATTTGTTGTGAGACCATCTTTTGGAATTTAAGACCTGACAGCGGATGATGACCAAACCGAAATTACATGTGAAATCATCTGTCAATTCATCCTATAACATAGTGATCTCAGGTGTCCTGACTGGCCAATCTTCACATGTTGTGAGACCAACCTTCGATTTTTAACACTTGAAATAGTGTTTGGGGGCATTGTTTGGTCGCAACAATTACCAAGATCGATGCAGTCAGCGAGCGTCAAAAATGTGAAGACCTGTGGGATCTAGATTTCCAAAAAAAAAAGATTAGCACAAAATCTGTTGATGTGATGGGGGATGTGGCTATTGCTTGAACCAGCCGATGAGATCCACTGGGACTAATTGTCAAAGTGTAGTTATTGCAAATATTTGCAAATGACCTTTTAATTTTGGTAGTCGAGATTTCGTTGCATCTGATCGGAAACCACAAGAAACATCAGCAAATTTGCTGAGGGTTTGTGAGAAATCACTAGTATTACTAATTCGTTCTGTGTCCCTTTGGGTTATTCTTTTGCATTTTGAATCAAAACAATAAACTAACATGTGGAATCTAGACCACAGTGTCGAGCAATCAAAACCCAGTAGCAAACAACCACCCCAAACCCACAGTGACCCAAATGGGTTATTGATTTTCCCACATGGGGGGGTGCATTCTCCACCTTTTTTTGGTATCAACTTTCCCACCAGGGAAATCAAAACCGCTTCCCTTTGCTGGCTTGAAAGTTTCAGGCTCTGGGGCCCCCTCAGTGTATGCCTTTGGGTTGCACCAATCTTCCCTTTCTTTCAGCCATGCCTCGCAACTTGAGCAAGGGAAAGGGAGCCATGTTGCTCTTTCTAGGAGCACCGTTGGTTTTGTGCCCTGGCAGCATTTGGGGGTCTAAAGCTTTAAATAAAATGGTCATTCTGGAACCACGCGGAACCTGTGCCGGAACCATGCGGATGG
>Ga0126342_10016004_pt1 | contig 13099 bp, 14 predicted proteins | sample Cyp1metagenome_FD_92528 | JGI IMG/M metagenome (GOLD analysis project Ga0126342, IMG submission 92528) | Coral microbial communities from Lord Howe Island, Old Settlement Bay, Australia - Cyphastrea 1 metagenome | ecosystem: Host-associated > Invertebrates > Cnidaria > Coral ... | reverse complement strand
GGATCAATTCATGAGGAGCAAGCTGACGGCTATGTGTGGCAAGTCTGACATCACCTTTGCAGTGAAGAATCTCTTTGACCTCCTCAATGGACCAGGACGCATCCGCACTGATCATCCGGGTACTCCACCACTCGATGACCTTCGGGTTGTTTCTCGCGGAGATGTGCCCGGCGACGCTAGCTCCAATCAAGTTTAGTGCGACACGCAGACAGCCCACTCCATCAAACAACCCAACGCTGAGGACCTTCGGGCGGCCATCCAAGGGATTGCCCACAGGGCGAAGGCTTCCCCGAGCAACCATCTGTCCGGCAGGGCTCAACCCCGTAGAGCAACACATACCGCCCCCTGTAGTTGAAGCGTCGCTGCAGGTCACCTGAGATCTCATAGGTAACCGAAAGTCCATGCGGCACAACCCCACAAAACAGACACAACGTAGGATCTCCAGCTTGACCAGTGCAGGGATGGCCAACTTGTGACGCCCCGAATGGTTGAAAGACTCAATGAATTCCCAACACTTGTTCAGAGACCCCAAGATTTGACGTCGAAACATCGTGAAGTAAACCAGTCCCCCACAGATCACTTGCACTTGGCGTTGACTGCAGTGAGTGAGCTGGCAAAAGAATAGGGCCATGACCGTATACTTGACAAGTTTGTTCCCTTTCGGGTAAGCCACACCGCGGACACCGTCCACGATAGCGCCTTGAACTTCGGCAACAGCCTGTCTACTGACACTCTTCCCTGTATGCCGTGGCATTCCCACGCCTGCATATGCTCCGCGGAGACCTTCCACGTCTTCTGAAATGCTACCCTGCTGCTCCACCAAGACTTCCCTGGGAAATTTTTCCAACAAGTCGTAGTTGTCCAAATAGACCCGCCACGTGGAATCCGACGCTGGGAGTGGGAGATCCTTCCTAATCTCGCGACTTGGCAAATCCAGAGAAGGCATAGGCTTCGAGCGGCTCACAAGCACTCTGTGCACGTGTTGTGCAATACCCACCGAGTTGATGAAACCCATGGGCAATACCACAGAAGCAAGGTAGCAAGTTTCTGTGCACCCCACTGGCTGGAGACACCTAGGCGCCGCTCGATTGAAAGCGAGAAATGGCGCCCACGCATCCGGAAGACCTAGAGTGTAAAAGAAACATCTTACGTCCTCCGAGGATACAAGCAGCCCTTCGCTCGGTTCCAGCGAGAACGGATTCAATCCCAGCCAGTGTGGGAGTCCGGCGATATCTGCCGAGAGACCCAGACACAAAGAGTTCAGCGGCACTAAATTCATGATGAGGCGATAAAGGGGGAGACCATCACGCTCCTCACCCTTCTCAACCCCGAACAGGCCGTTGAGCAGGGGAACCCCCCGAACTTTAAACACTTCGGACTCAGGAATGACTTTGCAGACCTTAGCCCTGACCAGGTTCATGGCTACCTCAAGCCAGTCCTGTTCACTGACCATCACTCGGCTATTCTTTACAGAGGCCAGTCTTCCACAGGCTTGAGAAACTCTGGGAAATGGTCCACGTAAAAACGGCATCCCTGTTCACATACATCCCTGAGCTTGACCGCGCCAATCTCTTTTGGCAAGGTAGGACCCACATTGGCCCAGCAAAAAGACCTGGCAGTTTTAACTTCCTCACCTTTATAGTCGATTGTACGACTCCTAAAAAAGTCAGCCCAATTAAACTCATCCACCGTGTCCCTTATTTCAAAAAGACGGTGAACATCATGCAAAAAACTCTCCAAAATGACGCAGTGAGACTGGGTGATTTCGACCTCATTAAAGATAGGGCCACCCCAATATGAGTTCAGGCCCAAACAAATGGCCAAAACCCATTCCACTTCCTCCATTCGAGCCGTTCCAAAAAAGGAGAAAATACGGTCCCTAGAAGTGGGGAGAGGAAAAATTGAAGAAGAAGTTCCCCCCCCGTGGACTGGCTGCGAAGCAAAACATCTAGGAACCTATTTTTAACAAGTTCCCCCATCTGCCCCAAGCAAAACATCTAGGAAACTCGGTTCGGACGCTGCAAAGTCCGTTGAAACTTCACCCCTCGTTGCCGAGCTGGCACTGGTGGCCATGTCAGAGCGTGTGCTCTGCTCTGGTGGCTCTGCACGGCTGGAAAAAATCCTCTTGTGAGACATAGGCCCAAAGTACCTAGGAAAAAACTCACTCATAGTCACGGCAGCCCTCATAGGTCGCACAGGGGTCTCCGCCCCCGAAGCCATCAGGGTCACACTGCTGGGCCCCCGCTTCCTTTCTTCGAATCCTCTGTCTTCTTGCCTTCTGCCTTCGACTTCCCTTTGCCCTTGGTGTTTTTCCCTTTGTAGTTCTGTCGGTCTTCGCGGGCTTCTGCTTTGCCCTTGCCTCCTGTGGCCTGGCTCTGGTATTGGGTGCCCCCAAAAGCTCTCACCTCCTGGTTGCGCTCCCTGTTGATGATGGCCACCTCTTGACGGCTGGGCAACAGTGAAGCTTCGCTGGGGATAACCTCCAGGCGTTGCGACACCTGGAAAGCCGTGCCACCAGCCTGCAACTCCAGCCCCTTGATGCGCTGGAGACTGATATCCAGCGCCCGGGGGATATTGCCCTCCAAAAGGCTGTCTATGACGCTGCAGTGCGTCAGCAGCTCTCTCGCCATGGCCCCACTGATGCGCCTCGAAAATACCTGGCGGAAATATCGGATCGTCTGGGGAGCCCACCCCCGGTTGCTGGAGGTGGGGTCTCCCATGTCCGCTGAGACCATGCGAGAGATGTCCCTCAGGGCTTCCCCCGCAAGAAGGCCAGGGAAGCGCTCCGACACTCCCCGAATCTTCAACTCGTCCCCGAAGAGCGGGGACTGGCTCCCCCGAAACCCCAGGTCCTGTGATTCCTCCGAGGACTCTGTGCCGCTGGAGCTGCTCTTTTTTCTTTTCATGAATCTCCTCGCCTTGCGGTGGATCCTTCTCCTGGTGCTTCCCGACAATGCCAGGGCCGTCCCCCGGAACATCATCTTCTGACTCACTACTCCAGCTTCTGTATTGTTGGATGAACTTGAGCTGCTGCGTCTCGGGGTCTTCGCCCCCGGAACAGGGGGAACCCCCGATTTCTCCTCTCCTGGACTTCGATCTCGGGCTCCTCGGGGAACCTCCTTCCTCTTCTGTCGTCCTGGACTGCTGGACACGCTGCGACCTCGTCTCTTCCGCTCCTTTGACTTCCGTCTTCCTTCTGACCTGTCGCGGCTCTTCTTTCTCTTCTTTTTCTTTTTCCGATCTCCTCTCTTCTCGCTCCTCTCTCTCAGGGCTTCTTCCCCGACTCCTGTCCTGGCCTCCAACTTCTTCAGACGAAGACGAAGTGCCGTGTTCTCGTCCTCCAGTCCTGCTGGTACTGCTGGTCTCAGGTTCGTGGCCCACCCCACGGCCTCCACTTCGCCTTGGGTGGCTGCATGGCTCTCGGTGACGTGTATCAGTCCGTCGCCCTCCAACTCCATCTGGCAACCTGGAGGGCAGAGGTGCCACCGACTGGGACCGTCGGCTTGGCCGGCCCATTGAAGTAGAAGCTCTATGGTGGTGCCACTGAGCTTCACTTGAACCATCCTTCTGCCCTCTTCTCTCAGCTCTTCGATCACCTCCCCAGCCACCGTGCCGCGATGACTGTAATAGTGGGCTCCTGTGCCGATGATCCAATCTCCTTTCTTTAGAAGTCGAGGGTGTTGCTCGTCTGCCTCTGCTTTTGCGGGTCTCCTCAAAACTGCAGGGGCCCCGCCCCCGTTTGCCTTCACCATAGCAGGGGCTTGAGCTCGAGGTCGAACTCTGGCCCCCGGCCTTCTCATACCTTTCGGTGGCATTTCTACCACGACCAGGCGCCGCGTCCTCTGCCGCGGTCAAAGCCGTACTTTTCTCTGAACTCCTTGCCTCTGATGTAGTGGTTGTAACCTTTGTCTTTCTTCGGCTTGTCCCGGCGTATAGGTGATCGCTCCTGCCACTCCGGTTCAACTCCTCGTGTGTAGCCCGGTGGACTGCGGGTAGGCGACCTAGGGACTCTGGTGTCTCTTCTGGGCGGCGATGGGACGACGTCGTCTTTCCTTCGAGACGGACTCCTCCTATCGTCTCTGATAGGGCTCTCGTCTGTATCCTCAACTGCTGCCTTCGAGACCGCTAAATCTTTCTCTTCTTCTTCTTCTTCTTTTACTGCAACGGCTTCCTCTGGTTCACTCTTCTTGTCTCTCCTCCTCCTGTCTCTACTCCTGTCCTTGCTGCGCCTCCTCCCGTGGCGTTTGCGGGATCTGTCTTTCTTTTCCTTTTTGCTCCTCGACCTATACTCCGAGGCCTTTTCAGGGACTGTCCCCGGCTCTCTGCTCGCTTCCTTTCTCCTCTCGCGATTTTCGGGGAGCTCCCCGCTTTCTCTCCTGGGCCGGGCTGAGGAGCTCTTGGCCACAGGGGTCAACCCCGGCAAGTTCGACTCAGGTGGATCAGCCGCAGATCCCCCGACAGAGGCGCCCAGGGCCTGATTCAATTCCCACTCTTCCACAAAAGCCTCGACCTTGTCAGCCGTACGCGTGAGCAGCTTGACCAAAGTAGCAACCTCTGCAGGCGGGTGTCGAGTGAGAATCACCCGAGTTAAGCGCTGCAAAGTATGGCAAACCTCACAGCGCCCCGAGTGGAAGGAGGGGAGATTGAATCGGCCCCTGCAATGACTACAACTCATTCAGCTTGAACCAAAGCCTACAGGATCGAAGCAGGTTATTTTACTCTTTACCCCCGGGGTCGGGTTAGCATATATATATATATATATACATGTGCGTTCCCATACCAGTAGCTTGGGTGTGGTACTGGTATGGTCTATGAGCCCAGGCGCTGTCTGAGAATGCGATCTAGAGAGGTCTAGAGTCCAACCTAAGCCAAACATAGTTACATTTACACATACATCATCATACATCCCCATCAAGCTAAATCTAAATCTATCTAAATCTATGTTGTTCTAGCTTCAGATACACCAGCTGTTTAGGCTGTTTAAGGACCTCAGCCAAGCCGCGTTCCCGAAGCAGCTTGCAAAGGAAGGGATCCGCGGGCCACAAGAGTTGATTCATCGCATCTGCGATGATGAAAAAGGGGAAGTCACTAGTCATGTGGATGCACAAGGTGTTCCAAAGTGCCATCATCCTTATGAAGTCGATGGCATTCAGTGGCTTGGAACTATATGAACTATGAGGGTCTTGTCTGTCGTTGTAGTTCTGTGATGTCACCCTCGGAGCTGAGCTATGGAAGAGATTCAGTAGCCGAGGCAAAATCATTAGTGAAAGACTTACAATTGCAGCTGGTCAAATGGAAGGTCTTCCACGGTGTTGACATGAATCACCGTGATGGAATCGGTGTACTTTGACTTTGTGGAGCATGAACGGGCTGTCCCCGAGCCTCTGATCCATGATGTGTGGAACAATTTGAAGCGCCACATCACCATGGCTGCAATTGCTGGGCACCGCCAGGACCAGTCGGTGTTCTGACATCACCCTGGTATTCGACACCAAAATCATGGCCACTGCATAGATTTTACACCGCGGTGGCAAGCATAAAGAGCAGTCAATATCCTGAAGTGTTCGCAAGAGAGTGTCTTGAAGTGGATACTCTCCGACTTTTTGGTACATGTGTGGATCTTGAGCCTGTTGACAGGTGCCAAACGTTTCATCCAAATCAAAGATCCCAACACACGTGTTGACAGACTTGTGCACCAGAGAATCTCCATTCCGTCCTGCTCCCCGGAGTTCCTCCTTGAGAAGTCCTATTGCTGCACTTGTGAAATACAAGGTGCCCTCAAGCTCAAGCTCATTGCCTTCGGTGAATGCACCCACTGCATTTTGGATGACTGTGAAAGGAGGTGATAATGGATGGCTATCACAAAGCATGGCAGTAGCAGTTTCGATTTCACACCCCTTCCCAGGCCTGCAGTGAAACCAAAAGGTTGCACAGTTCTGTGTCAGCCCACAGCAATACTGCAAAGAAAAATCCACGGTTGCCATTGGCATGCTGGTGCTTCGCACATCAATCACAGAATCCGCTTGCTCCACTTGATTTCCTGGCTGCGCTTCTGCAGTGGTATCGTTTTTTTTTCCTGCCTGCTTGAGCGCCTTATTGTCTTCTTGGACTTCTGTACTGTGTTCCGGTGGCTGCAAGCAGCATGACTCGAAAGTATATGTTGAGTCCCAGCACCGTGTTAAGCCTCGTGGTCCAAATCTCTCAATGTCGCAACACGTAGGTCCCGTTTCAGCAGGCAGCCCAATGAAGCATTTCTCGACTGGCACCAGCTTCACAATGCTCCAGCCAGTGTTTACTTCATGGTCTTCAACAACTGTTCCAAGCTGCGGTGGCTGCAAGCAGCATGACTCGAAAGTGTAGGTGGAGTCCCAGCAATCTGTCAAGCCCTGTGGCCCAAATCCTTCAACGTCACAGCAAAGGGATCCCGTTCCAGCCGGCAGCCCGGCGAAGCATTTCTTCACCGGCACCAAGTGTGAAGCGGCCCACACGGGATAGGTCGCAATGCAAAACAATGCAATGATGTGCCATGTGCCGTCCATCAGGACCTAGCTATGAGCTCTGATGACCCTCTGGATCTGAACCACTCAAGGAACGTTGCTTTGAAATGCAAAACACCGCACAAGAAGTGCAAAACAACTATCCCAAATCCCAACCACTCTGCAATTTTTATCAAATTTCTCAACTTGGAAGGCTCCCTTCTCTGCAAAGGCCCCTTCACCATGTCTTAATGCACACTGTCTCACCATGTCTTTACCAAACTGCCCATTTCACGGGGCCTCCTGGGCATTCACTCGAAGCTGCCGACGTGATGCCACTTGTGCTTCTCGGCTCCAGTCACTGAAGACGGCACCAAGCACCTCGCTGCGTTGATGCGGAGCCCACGTGACTCAGGGCAGGCTGCTGAATGAGGAACCTCCAAAAGTGATGAACATGTAGAAAAAAACATGTACATGGATAGAAGTGAATATGTTCTGAGATGTTTTTTGGTGCACATGTATATATATATCATATATATATATGTACATATGCATACACAAATATGCGTTGTAATAAGTGTGTATGACCAGCTTGCTACATATTGGAGATGCCATATGTGCGATGAGAAACGTGTAAATGTCGAATTTTCACACATGTTCCGCATTTTTTTTGCATTCGAGAAATCAACTGATGCAGGCTGTTTCCTCAGATTAAGGCGTGCATCTGAAGTTGATGCGATCGGGCAGATGCCCGTGCCTGTGCGCATGGCATGGCAATGGCCCCTGCAGTGGTCATGGATTCGGCCGCAGCCTGAAGTAAACGATGGCTGGCTTGTAATTGCAAGGCAGTGAGGTTCCATGCCTAGGTCAGCCAGCCAGGAAGAAAGTTCCGTGCTGAAGGGGAACTATGTGCATTGGCAGCTTTGAGCTCGCAGCCAGGAATATTTGATGGGCTTCCTTGGCATTTTTATTCTCTACAAAGGCACCGAATTGCTGGATGGAAAGACAGAACGTGTTGCTGTTCATAGTCTCTCACTGCTTTTGGGTGCCCGCCTGTCTGCCAAGCTCCTTGTGGCGCATGGAGCACATTGCCTCTCAGCCAAGGGCTGAAGCAATGGGTTGGGAAGGAGAGAAAACTAAGTAACTTCGAGAATCTTCAAATTTGTATTGTTAGCATCACCATGATCCATTGCTTGGAAAAACCTTGCTTTCCCCTGCCTCTTGCAGACATATCATGCCAAACAACGCGGTCTTCACAATGTATACATATGTATACTGTGGCTGTGGAATGCGCCGCCGATCATCAGCCAGCCTTGGACAGTCGCTCGCCCACAAAGGTGCTGTTGGTCAGAAGCCGCCAGGCCTTAAGTGTACGTACAGCTGCGGAAGTAGTTCCCTGAAGATGATGGAACATGAGGTAACCAGGCAAACATGAGGTAAACATGGTACACACATCACATCAGATAAAACGGGATAAGTTTCCAGCATGAAAGCCACGGCATAGGGTGATGGGGACGGCCTCCAACGGCTTGGCAGGTTGAAGCCCAAGTGGCAGAAAATCAACGTCACCACAGGCAGCATGGAAACCTCCATCCATATACCGCTACAATCCGCTACATTGATGGATAAATTGGAGAGGTAGATAATGCTAGATAGTAGACAAATAGAACGATTGACGGATGGACACACACACACAACCAAAGAGATAAACACACAAACAAGTGCTCTAGGTACACATGAATCACATACACATGCAAGCAACCTGAGTCTCAGAGAGCTTCAATATGCTTCCAGCACCCTCCCCAACGGCCTCATTGGAACTCCTTCCCGTGGAACTCCTGGCGTTCAACATGACAACATGGCAGGTACTGGCAGGCCATGATATCTCACAATGCCAGGGCACGTGGAGCTGATCCCGGCATCTGCTGCATGGTTGGCAGCTTCCTGGCTAGATATGCTGTTATGGGCAAACGGATGTGGAAATGGCACCATGCATAATGACAACAGAATATCCACATGCAATACCATGTACAGTACTACACCGTATGAATCAATACACATGAATGCGATTGAATGCGTATGTATATAATTACACATGCATGCACATGCATCTACATCTACACATGCTTTTCTGTATAATGTACATACGTATGCATGTATAGAACAATCTGTTCAAGTACGAGTATGTATGTGACATGTCGTAGACTTGGCCCTTAACAAAAAACATGCCCGTAGTTTGCCTGGGGCTCAAAGTCTGAATCAGGCGAAGGACCATCTTTCCAGATTAGCACTGAACGCCTCCCGCATTTGTCCACCCCACAAATGGACCCTTGGATGAATCGGCACAAATCTTAGACTAAGATAAAATATGATGAAATGGCAGCATATGACAAGCCACAGCTTTCGAACATCCTTGGAGCTTTCTCGACATTGCATCTCTATGTGTCAATCAATCTTATTTTTTTTTCGGACTGCCTTAATCTCCGCAATGGCTCGTCAATGTCTTCCTCGTCCTTGTGCTGAGTACTGTGAGGTGGACATGTTCAAACATCTGAAAGGTGACATGACATGACATCAGGATTATCATGTTAAAATGTGGAATGCATTCACTTGTCCTGGGAGGTTGTCAAAGCCAATGCCCTCTTCTTTGCCTCTCAAGTAAGGTAATGATAGGAGCAGCAAAAAACACTCATTTTCCATTCATTGAACTGAATCCTCTCACGATCACACCATACAGCAACAGTCAGCAACGACATACCAGGAGTTGTTGGATAGGTTTGGCCATACTTGCCAGGGACTTGCCAATAGTCCAAACATGTCCTGGCTCCATCAACGGAATTCCGCCATGTTGGTGCAATCGCGCAATTGCCTCACTGCTGATATCGTTGAGGCCCAGCAGGAACTCTTTGCGTTGCTTCTCTTTGGGTCGATCCTTAGGATGTTCCCGCCCCCTGGGTGGCACCTAGGTGGCACCTGGTGATGGGAGCAATGACATGATGATACACACGAACATCATGAACATATATACGAAGATATCATACACATAATATAGAATTAGAAGATATATCAAGATATCATACAAATATAATCACATATATATATACATATATACAAATTTCAAGTATCATCACATATCCATCGCCAGGGACAGGATACATGGTGTTTTGGGTGAAGTCAGTCTGATTCGACATCCCTTTCCCAATTTCTGAACAAGCGGCATAGACCAGAGCAAGCGCCATTGCAACATTACTGCTGTGGCAAGCTCCAAGTTGATATTTCACACAACACTCATTTCAAAGAATACTCAAGCAGGAAACAAACAGTGTATGCAAAGGTCAGCAGGTTCAACTATTAGACTTTGAATCACATCATACACAATGTGAGCACCTTCCTGCTTTCAATTTAGTGTCTGTCTACATGAGCAGCTGCTCAGCGCGTCTGCTGCTTCAAATCCATTCTCTGATATGCTTCGAGGAAGCAAATGTGTGTCAGTCAAACGTCTGTCAATGTCGTTGGATGTTGTTGGTCAGCAATGTGCAGCTCCTTCTGTAAGAAACAGTCTGAGTCTGAGTTTCTGCGCAGTCGGGAATGGGAGCCGTTGAACTGGTGACAGAACATGCGCGTCATCTGTTTACCCCTTTCCATCTCTTTACATCTCTTTACCACATAGCTCGCAAATGCACATTGAAGAGAACCATTTCGCCTCAGGGCCGCCAGGGCCCCTTCTCCTTTGTGAATGTTCCTGTCACCACGCACAAATTCTGCATGGCCGGTGGTCAGCTCCCATCAGCTCCCAATGATCTGCTTCCTTTCAACCGGCGGCAACTTTGTATCGGCAGCGGCTTCATGCGGCTTCAGAATGATGTCACTTCCAGTGGCTCAACCTGCATGATTTTGTAGATTCAAGTGAAGCCATGGATAGAAACATTGGCATCTAAGAAAATGGAACTCAAACACCTATGCAGGCTTGTTGAACTCGATTGAGATAATAAGTCTGCTTGTTTCAATCCTATCAACGAATGGACGGCAGCAGCTGAACCACATATAACTCCAACCCAAACTGAGTGTCCCACCGGTTATGAGGTAGGAAAGCCTTGCGATCAGCACATTATAAAGATGTGAATGGCCCATCTGGCCCATCCGAAATGCATCGAGTTGATCGTCTTTGACTGATGCATGCGACATTTTCATTTGCATCGTTGATCTGCCACGCTGCCACGCCCTGCCTTTTGCCACATAGCACGGAACATTGACTCTCGAGGCTTTTGAAGCGGTGTCGCACTCCAGTCGTGACCTGCGTTCAGAAACATATCGGCGAAACGCGAGGGACCTTTCGATGGCCACGTGTGGTTTTCGCGAGCACATCTGAGGTAGATGCCACGTATGAGCCTAAAGGATCCTAAAGGAGGCTGAAGTGACCTGACCATCAAACCAATCCGTTCAAAGTCCCACAACCGGCAACCCACCTTCGAGCGAACATCTTCCTGCAAAACACATCTGCAGCAAAGTTTGAACTCACCCTCAGTCGGAACACAGCAGTCATCATCAAAATGCATCAAAGACAGGGTCTTCTAGTTGAATCCTAACACAAGCTTGGTGGTTTCCAATCCCTCATCAATTCCTCACTCTTATGTCAACTTATATAGTTCTACAATGTCTGCACATATCTGCATTGATCTTGCAGCATTTTGTTCCTCTCCTGACTCGCAGAGCTCTCAGGGAGCAGAGATGCCTTAGGACTGGGCTGCTGTCACAGTTGGAACAATTCAGCAAGACGATATACCAGTCACATCCAGTCAGTAGAAATGACACGAAATAAAAGATCACCATTTGAGAAATAGTGCGCAAATTCCAGGTTCAGTTGGAACAAGGGAAACCAGGGGGACATGGATGAGTGACGGGTATGTTACCAGTTGGATGCGGTAGTAGAGTGGGTCGGTTCTTGTGGACAGATTGCGGGCCACCATAGCAGCCACTGCAGTGCCTGCTTTGGCTTGGGGCCCGGACTTCAAAGTCTGCCTGAGCACGAAGCCGCGCAACACATCTTTCCTGCGGCTTTGGAAACAGGGTGCGGTTTTTAGCAGGTCATCCAAGACTTGTGAAGCCTGCTTGTCCTCCTCATCCCTGGGCTGAAAAAAAGGAACACACAATAAACACCGGGCTTCATCTGCTTCCTACTCAGTTCCCACTCCGCAGTAACATCGAGTTGGGACATGTTGGGACAGGCTGTGTGTTTGACTGAAACTGATATCATCCATGAAACATTCCGAAATCACCAGATGAACGGCACTGGTGTCCTCACATGCACGCCTTTGCTCCACGAAGACTTGCAACTGGTCCACTACTGGCGGCAAAGGCTTGCGCTTGCCTGCCATGTGGTGCATCTGGTGAATTCTGGTGACACAGTTCCCATCAGATGCGCTGTGAGCACTGGAACAGTGGGCCACCTGCAGAGGCCACCGATGCATGCAACTCCTGCAAGGCGCTGAGAGTTGGTATGGCTGGTGGGTGCACCACCCGACTGTCCTGGCCTGCACCGACTTGGGCCTGAGCGCTTCCAAGAAATCCTCAGCAAGGGTTGATCACTCCACAAGCTTCAAATGCCAGGATATGCCCTGTAGGTCAAGGTGGCATGGCTCGATTGGATCAATTTGGGTGTGTTCCTTCACCCTTGTTGGATTTTGTATGATTTTGTTGGATCATGGCAAGGCAGGTGCAAATCAATCTACGAATTTTCCGGAGAATTCGACATGCCAAGATCCGCACCGCATCGTTTCCCATAGACCTTTTTGGGGAGGTCTCACCAGCTCGGCTGTCGACCTAGCAGTCCTGATCTTTGATCGCCTGAAGGAATTTGTCTACGATCGTCGAAGGCATCATAGAAGGATTGCGGCTGGACTGAAAACATGGAAGGAACTAGTGGTATTCGAGGACTGTCTGTGACATACAATGATTTGATAGACAATTGGTATCAATTGGGGACGATTGGTTGATATTGGCTGCCTGTTTTTGCTTGCTCCTTTTGCATGCGAATGTCCAGCATCTTAGAGCCCAAATTGACACCAGGCAAAAACCAGCAAACACATGACAAAGACAAACATGAATAGTTCACCATCCTTACCACCGGCTTCCAAGGGCACCTTTGAACCGGTATGAGGTCGGCAATTGCAAATTCATGGGCAGAGCTGCCGAACTGCCTTGTACGTGAACGGCAATTTGACTTTGGCTGTGCATCACAAGTGCCAGACCGTGCCGGAGCTACAATAGGAGATGTATGCAGCTGCCAAATTCACCCAAGTTACAGTTAAAAATATTCAAAGGCAAAAAATGCCGGAATTTCAGCAGGATAAGCTACCACTATCGCCTAAAGCCAGAGATTCAGCTGCAAAAGCTCTGAGGCGTGCAAGTGCTGCAAGGGTGTACAGTGGCATACAATGGCGTATGGCCTCAGTGATAATGCCTTCTGGCAGCTCTGTAATACGGAGCAAATCGACTAGGAGATGCCCATGGCTGAACGACGTTCTCTTCGAAGTCATAGCTGTTCTCCATGGCCCATTCATAAAATACAGAGGTGCATCTTTCGGGGCTCCTTCCACACCCAAGATTTGCAAAAAATGGGTCAG
>Ga0126342_10016003_pt1 | contig 13099 bp, 10 predicted proteins | sample Cyp1metagenome_FD_92528 | JGI IMG/M metagenome (GOLD analysis project Ga0126342, IMG submission 92528) | Coral microbial communities from Lord Howe Island, Old Settlement Bay, Australia - Cyphastrea 1 metagenome | ecosystem: Host-associated > Invertebrates > Cnidaria > Coral ... | reverse complement strand
TTCGAGAAAAATGGAGCTCAGCAACCTCATTCTATAGCCCCAAGCTTGTGAATCTTTTTTATGCCTTACAGACCAGGGGTCACAACGTCTCCCCTAAAATTCGATGGGGGATACATATATATATACATATATATATACATATATATATACATATATATATATATATACATATACATACTGGTTGGTCATTGGTGGTTTGGAACATTTTTTCCATATATAGGGACTGTCATCATCCCAACTGACTTTCACTCCATCATTTTTCTGCCGGAAGTCGTCCAAAGATATCCCGAAAAGGCCATGGAATATTTTGCACGTGCGGATGCTCCGGATGCGCTGGAGCCTATTGTAGGTACATGATTGCCACAAAGGGTTGGAAACTGACTGGTGATTTTATGCATTTGTTTAAACATCAATTTACATACACCCCTATAGTATCTGGGGTGTTGGGAACAACTCTGATGTGGATCGATGTTCAAAAAATGCAAGGTACCATAAGTCACAGTCAGAGGAGTTTCAATTTTTCTGTTCAGTAAACATGTGGTCCTCATATCACGCTGTGCATCAGGTGGGAACATGTTTGAGCATGCAGTGTCTACAAGAAGATTCGCCTAATGAGTGGTTGTTGCTTAACTGCCCCTGCCCTTAAACCAGCCACGGGGGCGGTCTCCGACCTGCGCGAGCCGCAAGACAAGCCCACTGACGGGCAAGCCCACTGCCATGCTCGAGACAGTGGAAGGTCTGGGAGCCAAGACTGCATCCCAACTAGCGCATAGAAACTCTTGGTGAAATCTTTGTTTTGAATTGCGATATACTAGGTGGGCCCAGAGTTCGGAATTGCTAAATTGGTTTATGTTGGTTTACAGCCAAGATAACTATAGGGTTTATGGATATTTATGGTGAGCATACGTTGGTGTGTCTTACCCCATCTAACCATAGTCGTAATAATCACCATAAGCCCCACTTTTTGGTTCATAAAGTGAACCAACAAAGGCAGTTCCCAGCTGGGGCACCACATTGCGCAATAGGACTTGAAATAACCATGTGAAACAAACCATATAATATATATATATATATACACATAGACATCTCATGATATTTCTATACTCTATACTCTATACATATATACATATATGTATACAATATATATATATATATACATGTATATACATGTATATAATGGTTAGTATCCCCAATTGGAATACTATAGATTATATACCACCAGATTGAGCAGGTGACCTTGACCAGATCTCTGTTGTGGGGACCTGTCCATCGTTGGATATCCCCAGGTATGGTTGAATCTGATGCAACTCATGTAGACTTTTCAACCATACCCATACGGAAATATCTCATGTATATCCCTGAATCTATACTCTTGTCATCTCCCTGAAACTCACGTAATACCCTCTGGTACTGTAAACAGCCACATAACTATGGAAAACCACCATGCTATTAATGGGAAAACTCACTATAAATGGCAAGTTTCAATAGCTATTTTGACATAACCAGAGGGTATGCGTGTCTTTTCCAGGGAGATGACGCGAGCCAGGTTCCGAAAGTCAAGTCCGACGGCTCAGCTGGAAAAACGCTGGAGTTGAGGTCGTTTGAACGACCGAATTTTCCCACCGGGTCCCGTGGTGTTCGAGGTATGCAAGTGATCTATGTATGCTATATATGGTGACATTTACCATCAATATACCCCAAATGTTAGCATATATACCATACATGGATCCTATGGGATATCAAGTTATGGTATATACATTGACTTACGCTATTTTTTCATAGAAAAGATTGAATGTTAAATAGAACATTGGATGTGGAACATTGACTTCACATTGGATCATCCTGCAAATCAAACAACGCCCATGGTTTTGGACAGATCTATACAATATTATATATGTATGTACATGAATAGTTGTTCGGAATATGACCAATTGTTTACCTCCCAATCAGGATATCCTGACAGTAGGTTTCCGCTGGCAAACTACATTTAAGATTGATCAAAGGCTCTTTGTCATGAATCCCCAGATACTCCACTGGTTTTATCAAGTTGTGGATTCGAGGGTCTTTGCTCTTGGCCCCTACCCCACAGATTTCCTTGATTATATATACCAACTTACTAGTATATATAAGTTAGAAACACAGTTATTTTTGTTCACATGATCTGTGTTTGTATCCATTATTTTTTCACTCATGCGCTCATACTTCGATACTTTGTTCTGTTTCCGGCTTACAAGGATCACCAAAAGAAGTTCCACAGGAACCCACCCAAAACGAGTTGAGCCCAGATTGGGCTGAACGGCCGAGGCCACATTGAACGAGCTTCAACGCTTGGCCTTACTGGTGCAGGATGCTGGAGGGGGTTTCCATAGTCATGGGGGTACCCCAAAATGGATGGTTTTTAATGGAACAACCTACTCAAATGGAAGCATCCACCAAATAGTTAGCCTCCAATTATTGAGCTAGCATCCATATTATTGATATGAGCTGGGCTGTTTTTTTTTTTACAGCGGAGTCCTCCACGTAGGCTACCTTTGCAGCATAGGCTTCGCGTAAGCTTCGCGTAGGCACTCTTCGCAAACTACCCCCTGCACCGCCTATAACATGAATTTCAATCATTGAGTATTGGCTAATTAACCCTTTAAACACATCTAACGACTTGGGTACAACCAGGAACAGCGGAGGTCTATCTATACAGCTGAGGTCTATGTCAATGTGAGATCTTTGAGTTGATGCTCAATGACTTTGATGCAATTTTGATGACTTGAAACCAGCAGCTGCAGGGAATCTTATCATATATATATAGTGTACTATATATATATGTGTATCAGCCACACAGCAAATGAACACGTGCCATGTTAGGTATTCTTAGGTACATTATCCCATCAAATAGTCTATTATGTTCACATGTTTTTGATGTTTGACCCATAGTGACCAGAAAACAACTGCTCAGATCGACCATGCGGATAAGCGATATGCAGAGTAAACGGTCTCCACACTGCTGAGTAAACCGCTCTAAAACATCAAAAGCTCATTGCCAGCTTGGATACCCTCTGGTAAACGTTTACATAGCTATGGAAAATCACTATGTTTAATGGGAAAATCAACTATTTCTATGGCCATTTTCAATAGCAAACTGTTGAATTACCAGGGGATAACGTTCACCAAGGCAACAGCATGTTGCTGAGGAACCACACACAGGCAGAACTTTGAATAAACGCCTAAATGCCTCCCTTTTTGCACGCGGAGATCCCCACAACACCTCTAAGATCGTGCCCAAATGTCGAGGAGATTGATTTCGATACGGCCTGCGTGCCCAAAGGTCACAAATCGGGGGAAGAATGGGGGTGTTTGCGAGCAAAGGGAAGCCTTGTAGATGACAACATGGTGGCGAGAAGGCTTTCATAGCGATGAGTTACATGGCTTTGTGGGATATGAATCTGTGAATCACTGTGTTCCACTGCCAGCTTAGAGGCTATCTTGGTTGATCTATGTATAGAAATGTTTGAATTACACCAGGGATGATTCTGGAAGTTTTGAGTGGATCATGACTGGGCACTACGCTAATGATTGCTATGAACATCTATGAAGATGTCTATGCAGTATGCTCATCCAAGCCATTGGAATCTGCAAATCACCGCGGCTTCGATTGGTTGCATTTGAAAAGGTGGCACCCCCGTTCGGATTTAGACAGGTTGGTTTAGGTCACCAATGTTTCAGTATTTATGATGATGATGAAACAACTACAGTTGGTTCAACCATCTATATAATATTTATATATATATATATATGTATAGCTAAGTTAACTTATCACTTAATTATGTCTTGGGTTCAGGGTAATGAGATGACTACTTCATCAGGTGGGCACCACAAGTTGCTGAGCTTGGGGATGATGTTTTTTCTACTGTAGCTGGAGTATTTCCCAATATATCCCAGCTATAAAATCAATGAATTAATATATACAATATAATATATATACTATACTATAAAATATATATATATATATATAATATGTATACATATATATATACATATATATATATATATGTATGTATATATATATGTATATTTATATATGTATATATCTATGTGTATATATATACATATAACGCGTGTCTTCTATTAGCGTATTCAAAAAAAAACAACAACTACTACTAATAACGTAAAAAAAAAAGCTACTATATATACTGTAATATATATATATATATATATAGCGTGTCTACTAATAACGTATAAAAGCTACTAATAGCGCATAAAATGCTTATATATATATACATATACCGAATTATTGGCATACATTGGGATGTTACTGGGATTCTTTTTTGGCTGTATTGCGATATATTGGGATTGATGTGGATAACCATGGGATATGTTGAGATAACCATCCCAGCTCTAAGTTACAACACCAGCTTCCGGTATATACGTTGCTTGGTGGTTTGATTTTGAGCCATAAGTCATAAATCTGGTTGGTGGTTTGGAACTTGAATTTTATTTTTCCCATCATATTCGGAATGTCATCATCCTAACTGACTTTCATCTGATAGAAAAAATAACAATACGTTTCCCATATTTTATTTTTTTTCCCCTATACTTTTCCATAATATATGGGATAATCCTTCTCATTGAATTTCATATTTTTCAGAGGGGCGAAAAACCACCAACCAGCTAAGTTCATCTGTCCGATTCGGGATGACCCTATCAGTTCACATCCAGATCCGTCGGATTAGATCTCGACATGTAGCCTCTGGGTAAACGTTTACAAAAAAAACGAACTGGGAAATCACCATTTGTTTATGGGTAAACAAACATAAATAAACTATATACATATATATATATACATATTTGTTTAATAGCCATGTTAGTTTACCAGAGGGTACCTAGTTTGGTTGATTTCAGTTGATTTCAATCACCGTCCTGGTTGATGAGTTAACTATCGTAAAGCACCGCTGGCAGGCGCTCATTGCTTGACCGAGGCGCAGGCGAGGAAGAATTCAGTAAAGCACGTTATGCATAGTTACTTGGTGGCTCATCCCAGTTAGTAAGTGGATTATAACCCCAGTTTTTTTAGTGGGATAAGTAGGGTTAATCTACCTATAACTGGGGTTAATCCAGTCGCTTGCTAAGTGGGATGAGCCACCAAGTATGCATCACCTCTGTGATGGTATGATGGTCATGATTTGTTTTTGTATTTCACAGTCTATATTAGATAGTCTAGTGTAAGTTTGAAGTCGGGGAATGAGCGAGCAAAGTAGAAGCAAAAGAGGGAGGGATTGTAATCGACACAAGCTACTCATCCAACTGTCACATGTCGTTTGGCTTTGTGCATTGGCGCGCCCAACAGTCATGAGTTTCTTGTGATCCAAGCGACTGTTTATCTCCTGTTTGGAGTTGATTGGCAATTCGGTACAAAGGAAAACAACATATATATATACAATTTTCATATTATATATTTCACATTATATATGTATATGCATGTTTTATTGATATATGTATATTATATATATATACACATGTATCTTACATTGATATCTGTATATATTATATATATATATGTATGCCAAGGGCACACTTGGATTGCAGTAGCCTGTGCCCTTAAATAGCTGCAAGCTTGCTGAGGAAGTAGTGCCAAACAGCTCCTTCGGTGGCTTAGAGCCGGCCAAGGTGCAAGCTTTGTGAGCTGGAGAATTACATTTTTTTCATGGGTAAATCAACTGTAAATGACAAAAAAACTATGGAAAATCACCATTTTTTCATGGGTAAATGGTCGATACATCACTAGGTGAACCTTGGATATGTTCGTTAATCCTTTAGTCTTCTGGTATCAATGGAACATCATGGAATATCTACTAACCAGCCAATATTTCTTGTAGGGTATCTAAGATTGGCAATGATCATCCAAAAATCGTCCATAAATCCATAAATGTAGGTCCATAAATTTCATAGGTTTGTTTGGTCCATCATCCATGAATATGGTCCATTTTCGATGGTACTATATTATCTATATTGAATTTAGTATAGATATAGGTAAATCCTCTAAATGAACCATGGTTTCCATAGCCCGGTAAAAAAACCAGAGCGTAGTGTTTGGGGATTCTTCCCTACTTGGATGTGACCAATTGCTGAAGTGATAAACATTGTGCAACGCACTCATCTGTGGGATATATCTATATGTTCCAGCATTACATAGGCAATTTACCAGTCACTAATTGGATTGCAGGCCCATGTCAATTGTCTAAAACTTTCACAGATAGACTCCCTTCATTCAATTGTTGGATACATTATCTTCACTTCACCAACCATGGGAAGATAGTGTTCAAAGCTCCAAAACATGACATTTACCACCCCCTTTCATTTTGGTATTAGCCATCCGTTTATACAAGTCCAGGAATTTGGGGGATCATGAAAACAATGTATGTTTCCTCCCCAGGGCAATATAAGCAAATATGGTACCATATCCCTCCCACATCGAAAGTGATTAAGAGCCCAGTTACCCCAGAATCAGGTAGATGAACTGCTTCTGGATTCTGGGTAAACCTTGTTCAGGGCAAGTTGTGTCATGTGATTTTTTAGCTAAACACAATGGCCAATACCATGCGGCAATCAAACGTCGCAATGCAGAATGCATTCTTTATGGATGTCGTTCCTACTAAAACCACCATTTACAAGGGATTTTCCATTGCCACGTTTAACGTTTCAGTACCAGGAGGTATATTATTTACACATATCGGGATGGGTCAAAACCTATCATTCCCATGGTGGAAATTTCTCCATTCGCCAGCTATGGCTTAAGGTAACTAGGGCACGGGGATTTCATGATGTCTCCGCCGAAACCTTAACGTGAATGAAGAATCCCACATGCTTATGTTCATCAGTTGGCTGGTAGATACTTCATCAATCACATCCAATCACCAAATAATCTATCTTCTCCAAATTTATAACTAGACATATAGTAGTGTGTTCTTATTTCATATTATTTCACAGTAAATCCAACTGTGGTTTATATATTTAGCTATATGTTTGTAGTTCACTATAGACTATAATTGTTTTTTTGTTTGTTTAGTTTATTTCACCCAACAAGCTGTCTCTACATCTACCATAAATCCCAAAGTTAGATATTGGTGAACTATGAAATCGCACGCAATCATCATTAGATTCCCTTAAAATCCCCATTCAATGCCCATTTCTATCCACCATTCACGTCAGGCCGCTTCATTGGCCAATTACGTGCACTTCAGACCTCCTGCCAGTGTCCGGCGCCAGAGTCGATGGATCAGCGTGGTGAATTTTGAGGACCTACCGTTGGGCGAGGCCCAAGAAATCACTTCGCGAACTTGGTGAAGATTTTTTTAGAATGACATTTGGGGCTACCCCCAAAAATGGTGATGTTATTACAATGATTAATGAAAGTTAGAATGACAATGATTTTAGGATAGAAGAAAGTTAGAATGACAATTATGATAGGTTTCCGAAAATTGGGCTACCCCCATAGCTGGATGGTTTACAATGGAAAAGCTTATTGAAATGGATGATTGTTTTTGGCACCCCCATTTCAGGAAACCTCCATATGGGTCAGTTTGCCATGGACATCAACCGTGAATAATACGAGGACATCACTGGGGTCAATGGGACAGTAAGTATCAATATCTGGCTGATGGTCATATATCAATGTTTCTGTTTGTCATGCAACCCTATTTGTCATGATGCTCCCCAATGACTAAGATGACGGGTCAACATCCAATGAGTCATTGGAAAGGGGAACGGAAAGCTGGTTTTAAAGGTCTTGAGCTTCAAAACCCATCCTTTGTGGAACTCAACATCTTCATAATGACAGATCATCATCATTACCACTAAATTCTGGTTTGTGGTTTGGTGGCTTAACCAACAAACATGAGGATATAATGGGTATGCATAAATATGCATGTCACCAAAGATGATAGCAACCCCAGAAGTTGAAGCCCACAATGATGGCTTGCTAATAAGCTTCACTGCCTGGTTGTTGGTAAATAAACCCTTAGTACTTGGTGGCTCATCCCACTTAGTAAGCAACTTATAACCCCAGTTATAGGTAGATTAACCCTACATATCCCACTTATAACTGGGGTTATAATCCACTTACTAACTGGGATGAGCCACCAAGGATCAACCTAATCAAGATTCCGAAAATCATCATGTCAGACTGGGGTCAATGATGGTTGGATCCCGATTTACGATTTTTTCCATTATATATAATCCATATTTATATATGTCATATCCCATTACATCAGCATTTCCTCACCATAGAAACGGTGACTTTTCTCACCATCTTGGTGCCATGATCCCCACGGTGAGGTCGTGAGCTTGAAGGCTCAGGCTTCAAACGATGCCCGGGAGACTCAGTGCGGCAGGGGATCTCCAGAGATCTCCATAGCATGGCAAAAACACAGAAATTTTCTGGGAATGTCATGGAAAAAATCCTGGAGTTTAAGTTTGTCTTGCTAGATCTTGTTAGGTAATATATCCGATTACTGTGCTACTTTTTTTGGGTAGTACAAAAAAAACGATGGAAAACCACCATTTGTTTATGGCTAAAATTGGCTAAATCAACTACTTCTATGGCCATGTTCAAGTTCGCAAACTGGTAGTTTATAAGAGGGGATTTTTGTGGGAATGTCATGGAAAGAACCACTATATCCAAACTGTTAAGAACCTCATTGTCTCCCGAAGATGAGAAAGAAACCGATTTCAGACACACCCACATATCATTGTTGTTACTTATGTGTTGGTTATATATCCAATGCACTATCCGATGAAATCTCCAAACACATGTTGGTGAAACTCTCATTCCCCGTCATTTATGGCACCACTTGGACATCATTCTGCCAGTTGGAGTAGTCTGAAGTGATGCCACACGGTTTTGCCAAACGCAAATGTGTGGCACACCAAACCATTGAGTTTGTGGCTGTGTTTTTACTAGTTTGCAAAACTACATATATATATACACACACTATATATATATATGTATATCAAGTACAACATTACATGCACTATATGGGCTTTGTTTAAAAATACCTAGCGGAATGATCACAAAAAAAAAGCTATGTATGTTATTTGTATGTCAATTAACTGTACATATCAGTTTTAGTTATATCTCATAGATCTTAGATTTTTCTTTATAAACCAATAGCAGGATCATAGACGTTCGAATTCCAATCTATCGATCCTTTGATTATCAAGCGCCTTTATTTTTGCATGTATAGTTATACCCTGAACTTATTGGCTCATGATATGATAAATTCCTATCTAAATGATTATTCAAAATAATCCTCCACGGTGTCAATCTGTCATTCCCCGTTTTTCAGACACTGGAAGAGACTTCCGTTGGTACCTCGAGGGGCCATGGCATTTGTTTGCTGGTTAATAGATGTTCCTAGTGTTAGTAACTGGGTTTATGACATGTTATACCCTCTGGTAATTAAAAATAGCTATTGAACGTCTATCCAGGTTTTGGCCATTTATAGTTGAATTTTCCTCTCCAAAAACGGGTGATTTTCCAGTTCGCTATGTAACACATTTCCAGAGGGGAACCCATCATATAGCGAGGGTTCACCAGTTCGCCATGGCACACTTCATCTCGTGATCGTCCTAGGATCAATCCACCATGTTTGATGGGTTCATTTCACCATTGTTGATGGATACCCTCTGGTAAATTAACATAGATCCCTGGCAGATACAGTAGGGGTTGGAAGACTAGTGAAACCATTAAAACATATCAACATTTTTTGTGATTTTCAGGGTTATGTTAATTTACCAGGGGTTAAATCAACGATTTCTGTGGCCATGGCTTCAAGAATTTATGGCACCAAGCCACCACTTCCGATGGGATGGATGTCTCAGTGATATCCATCATGTTTTTGTCATAGGTAAATTATAACTATCAAAATGGTCATTTTCAGTAAAGCCATGTTAAAATCAATTGTAAATCAACTCTCCATCCATTTTTTCCATGGTGTTTTTCGCATGTTTTTTCAACCATGACCTGTCGCCAGTTGGAGTACCACGCCAATTTCCTGGAGCCCTTGGAGGCGGATCTGCCCAAAGGATGTTGGGCCGTGCGCCAGGCCGGGGACGACCGTGGGTAGAAGTTTTCGTAACGGGACCCCCAGTTACGAGAGGTTATACAGCCATAAGAGGTCATAAGAGGTCATAAGATGTTACAAAATGTTATAAGATGTTATAAGATGTCATTTAAGTGAATATTTTTGGTAGGTTCCATGGATTATATGTAAGACATATTTTGATACTATATAATCGGGGCAAGAACTTTCAAAATTCTGATTTTTCGTGCTATCAAACGTCATGCTCATCACTTTTAGATGGCCTATTGTCTGCAATATCTCTACTTCACCCAAAGTCATCGGGAATGCGGTTTAATAGCCAAGAAACCATTCAAGACATGACCCAACAGAGGGTAGGGGATTATTTTCCATGTTACCATGTAGTATGACCAGTTGCAGTACTGGTTACCCTTTGATGGGAATTGAACCCACAGAGTTAGTGTGATATCAATCCCCAATGTCACACGAAATAGGGAGCTATCATGTTTATATATATTTGTTTTATAATCCAGTATATATATATAAAACATATACATTATACAACAGAATATCATCAAATGCAGTATTGATAGAGGAGTGCAAAGGGATGAACCGATAAACAACATCTAAGGGTTGTCAAATGTTGTTTGTTTCAATCTTGTCTTGTGAAAAAAAAGACCTACCAAGTCTTGGCCCGTAGTTTTGTTGGCAAACAAAAGATCCAAATCTTAAGTTATTTCACAATAAACCCGAGTACATCCTCTATGAATGGTTGACTACCGGAGGGTAACCTACAGTTCTACACCAGCTTGTCTACGGGACACCACCTTCTAGCTTTCATCTAGTTGGCTCATGTTCTCCACGTTCAAATCACCAAGCCATTGAAATCACCCACAGATGGGTAGAGATGTCAGATTTGTTTCAAATGATACTGTAAATACATGTAAATACATATCACATCAACTATATTGATGCATTGTATACAAACCACCATCTAGTTATGGTGATGTTATGTCATCACTCCAATAGTATAGACCCTAGTTAAGCTGGATAACCAAAGTAACTTTGCAATTATGGGCCACCATCGTGTAAATCTAAACAACATGTCACACCATCCCTAAATCCGTACATAGTGCATCGCTGGTTGGTGGTTTGGAACATGGCTTTTATGACTTTCCATCTATTGGTGGTTTGGTATAACAAAGTCTGTTGGTGCCCAGAAATCATTTTTGGTTGGTGCTTTGGGAAGAATAACTCCGACCGACCGAAATCATATTCAGAGGGGTGGCTCAACCACCAACATGCCACACCATATCGGATATTTTTTTCGGATATATCGCCAGAAATCCTATCCATTCCCATGTTTCTTGTCAGGATCATCATGGGATAAGTATCAAACCTCCATAAATTAATCATAATTAATCAATACATACCCATAGGATCCATGTATGGTATATATGCTAACATGACTGGGGTATATTGATGGGATCCATGTCACCATATATAGCATACATGGATCCTATGGGATATGTCAATACATGATACATGTAAAACCCATACCCTCTGGTAAACTAACATAAGTATGGAAAATCACAATTTTTAATGGGTAAATCCACTATAAATGGCCATTTTCAATAGCTATGTTAGTTTACCAGAGGGTAACCCATAAATTTTAGGGAAAGTCATACCCGCAGGATCCTGCCACTGCCTCCGTGACGCTGCGCTCCTTGTGCCTCGGTCGAAAGGGCCGGAAAGGGCCGGGTCTTAACTCTTCTCATTTTGGGATTCGAAACGGCCTTTGTAGCATTGGAGACTTACCGGAAATTATGTGAACCATGTTTTACTGCAGTTATGGCCCAAAATACCAGTTATAAGTACTAAGAAAACCCCATTTATAGAAGGTACAATCCCATAGAAATAACCAGTTAAAACTAATAGCCATGGCTTGAACTGTGGATTTACCTTGGCTTTGAGTGGGGTGACACATGCTTCATTTTATGTGTCAGATGTCCTGCACTTTGGGACGGCCTGGGAGAGCTTGATGATAGATAACCACCATTGATGGATGTGTCATCTTCCGTTTAGACATGTTAGACATGTAGGACGAATTTTCCCAACTACGATTTGGAATATGATGAGGATTTTATGTACTATTCAAAGTGAATATATCTCGGAAAATCTAGCATTACCAAGCAAAATGACCCACGTGTAGATGATTTGTCTATAAGCATTGCCATTTTTCATGACTACGCTAGATTACCAGGGGTTATACCTCGGGAATCGCATCCTTTCTTTGAAAAAGCCAAGTTGCTGGAGCATTACGTGTGACATGTTCAACAATTCCTTTTCGTTGCAATGATAGCGGGGCAAATGGACTGTCAAACAAATATTCAGTGCACAATTTACCATGTTGTTCATCAACAATGATGGGAACAGACTCATCAGTGCTAGTGTCCTAGTTATATGTTCTCAATATAGACATGTTGATTGAGCAGGAAATCAGACGGTCGAAGCTGAAATGCGCAATCACCTGTAATGTGGGCCCCAAACCTTCACAACCGATAGGGGACCACCCACTTTGGCCATGTCCATTGCGGGTAGTCTATAAGTAATTTTGTCCGCCACTCATATATATATATATATCATATATCATATATCATTATATATATATATGTAGATATATAAACCAGGCAGTTACTTCTGCCCTCCAAAGTGCCAAACGGTCACTTACAAGATCAATCATGCATAAGTGACCTCGTTTCATGAATCCTTAAGTGACCTCTTTGCCTAGCTGATCTCATGATTTCTGCGTGTCACTGCGTGTCACTTGCGTGTCACTGGGGTTTCGAGGTGGGATGAAACGAGGTCACTTAGGACCCTGAAAAGGTCACTTAAGCCTTGAAAAAGTCACTTAAGGATTGGCTGTCTGCGTGTCACCTGCGTGTCACTTGCGTGTCACTGGTAGGCCACTGTTTGGTTCGTTTCCTTAAGTGACCTCTTTCTACGTTTTCCTTAACTGACCTCTTTCT
>Ga0126342_10016002_pt1 | contig 13100 bp, 12 predicted proteins | sample Cyp1metagenome_FD_92528 | JGI IMG/M metagenome (GOLD analysis project Ga0126342, IMG submission 92528) | Coral microbial communities from Lord Howe Island, Old Settlement Bay, Australia - Cyphastrea 1 metagenome | ecosystem: Host-associated > Invertebrates > Cnidaria > Coral ... | reverse complement strand
GCACAGGGCGCCCTTGGGCATAGACATGGCACCTGCGGTGTAACCGCGCTTTGTCTTGGAGGAAAAGAACTTGGAGTGCTTCGCAGACCTTGTGCGCTGCTTAGCTGGTCTTGACCTTCGGTGGCTTGGGTTTCTACATCCTGTTGGACCACTGGGGCTAGATCGATATGGCTATATGAAACTACACGAGGGTAGTTGAAACTTGGTGATGTGTTCAATTCCTTTCCCACCAAATAAAGAACTACATGCGACTCGGTTAGTATTTGATGAAGAGAAATGAAGAGAAGAGAAGAGAAGAGACGAGAAGAGAAGAGAAGAGAAGAGAAAAGAAGAAGAAAAAAATAAGAAGAAGGATAATAATAATAAGAAGAAGAAGAAAGAAGAAAGAAAAAGAAGAAGGGGAGACGAAGACAGAGCCGTAAAACTGAAGCAACTTGTGTAGCAAGTGCTTACTGTAACAACTTATTGACCGGATACCAAATGAACACCGTTCGATCAGCTTAGCACCGTGCAAGTCCTGCGACTAATACCGGTAGACGTTTGTAGTGCTGTAGACAGTTTCGCTGTTTCGCTAGCTACCGGCACTGCCGGTTTAGTACTGGGGAAGAAGGGAGAGTAGGAGTAGGAGAGAATGAGTAGGAGTAGGAGTAGTAGTAGCAGTAGTAGCAGTATAGTAGCAGTAGTAGCAGTAGTAGCAGTAGTAGCAGTAGTAGCAGTAGTAGCAGTAGTAGCAGTAGTAGTAGTAGTAGCAGGAGTAGCAGGAGGAGGAGGAGGAGTAGTAGTAGTAGTAGTATAGTAGTAGTAAGTAGTAAGTAGTCGTAGTCGTAGTCGTAGTCGTACTGGTAGTCGTAGTCGTAGTAGTAGTCTACATATTACAAAAGAACAAGTACAAACCAAGAACAGAAACAGGAACAAGACCTTCCAATCAGACACGCCGGCAGGTCGGCGGATTGTCCCCAATTAAATGTCCATCTTGTGGAAATATTTCCATTTCTTGCATGTAGGTCCAAGGCTGGTTCATTGTTTGACTTGGAGGTAGGCACCGGAACTCTCCACGAGTGTTGGCATCTTTTCTTTTGCCAAGAGAGAGGGTCAATACAGTGCCATGTAGATGGGTTGAAGAAACACAAGGAATTGGCATTTATAACTCCATTTGCGCACTTGTATTTGATATATAGTACTGTAAAATACCTGGCGGTACTTTAAATGCAAGGGGCTCAACTCTCTGACTACTGAAACATGTGATTGGTATGTTTTCCTATTGCCAGGGGATGGTGTATATTGCTCTGTGAAGTTTGAATGGTGGGCTTTATATAATACTAACCGTTTTGTGCGTTCCGCCCATACTTGGATGATAGATCTCAAGTAACGTCAATGCCTAATGAGAACAGTAACTATGCAAACTGCAATGCTGGTCTTTTGGAAGCACTATCTTTTTGTTTTGTTGCTCGTGACTCGTGCAATTACAGCATTTTATTGCCTTGGTGTTTGGGGAATTTCGTGATCCAGCCCCGGAGTACCTTACTAGCTGTACTTGTTTGATATCTTTAGAGACATGGATCGGAGGGGATTAGCATCCAAAAATTTCAGTTGCTATTTGGCAAGTAAACTAAGAAAACTATAGAAAGGCACTGTGTTAGAAGGTGTAAATCATCTATAAATAATTGCTTTTCCATAGCTATGATCGTTTACTGGAGGTTTTTTTTTTCGTGTGAAAACCATGGGATTCTAAGGGAGTTCTGACCCCTCAGACGTCGCATTCGCCATGACTCACTAAGGATCCTCACGCGTGAGGAACTTTGGATTCTGATACGAGTCTGCTACAAGGTAGGGAAACCTCCGTGTGCCGAGTGTAGCGAGTGTACGAAGATCATGTTGTTCTATCGAACTATAGGTTAACTATTGTTTATGCAACATCTGGTTGGTGGTTTGGAACATTTTTTAAAATTTTCCATATATTGGGAATAATCATCCCAACTGACTAATATTTTTTAGAGGGGTTCAAACCACCAACCAGTACATGTATGTAAATATATGTTTGTATCATTATACATATATATATATATATATACCTGGACACTCCTTGACACCTTGAGCCGCATACTTTTCGATCTTTGTGGATTTTCGGGTGCGGGCCTAAAATTCACTTTTGAGCTAAGAGTGATGGATTCAATGACACAGTTTTGGTGTCAAAAAGTTGGTCTTTCGCGTCTTTTCTGCGTCATTTTGCGTTATATTTTTGGTCCTTCCAAATGTGACTGCAGGAGGGCAAAATCAGCAATTGTTCAATTTTTGGTCGCTCACTACTTTTCAGTCCAGACCAAAAAAATGCAGCTTTTGGATGTCCAGGTATATATGTAGCATGTAAGTATACTTAACTATGGTTAGTGGGATGAAAAAAATCACTAAACTTGACAACTGGGGGGCCCTGGTTGCGTTGATATCCCAGACATCCCAGATACTCCAGACATCGCATGAACCTTCAAACAAGATAGACAAGTAATTCATTGCTCTTTTCGCAGCGGATTTCTCACAAGTCTTTCTCTGTAGGGGAAAATAGTGTATCCCCAAATTTCAGGGTTAGTCATCATGTTCATTCATGTTCCCTATTAAAGTTGCCAAACATAGGCTATACCCCATTTGCAGACACATCCAAATCTCATATGTTTATAACATTGTATACTCATCGATCACAACATCTAACTATAGATATCTCCAACTAACTATAGGTAATCATGATGTTTACATTGATATATATATATATATATATATATACATATATATATATATTATTTGATATTATATTATATTATATGTTATATTATATTATATTATATGTTATATTATATTATATTATATTTTATTATATTATATTATATTATATTATAATATATATAAAGTATATATTTATATCCCCCAGGCCGCTTGACCCGGTGAAAAGTCCTTGAGCCATCAGCCAGGTGGTGAAATCCACCGTACTGACCACCGACTTGAGCGCCATGGACTTCGGGTAGCAACGGTGTTGTTTTTTTTTTTAAACAACGCTTGGATTTATTGGGCTTTGATGGGATATAAATAATGGGATACAATAATGGGATATATATATATATACACATACATACACATAGACACACACACATATATATATATATATATTTGTTTATATAATGTGATAAAATTGGACATATGATGTTATACTCTCTGGTTATTCAACCGTTTCCTATGGTATAGATGGCCCATGTCGAGATATTTTTTTTCATCTTCTATCAAACATGTTGATTTTCCATAGCTACCTTACTGGAGGATACGGCTTCCCAATTGGAAGAACCGTGAGAGACTGATGTAACGAGGCCATGGGTGCCGGTTTAACCGGTTTGGCAAAACTTTCCCGGCTTCCCTTGGAGTTCTTGTCATGCACATTGAAAGTCAATATATATATATATATAATTGTGTGTGTAATGGGATACAATAATGGGATATATATATATAATGGTATATTTATAAATATATATATATATATATATATATACAAATAATGGGATTCAATCTTAAAAGCTCACCCCAAAACCCAATTCACAGCCTTCTCGAACTCGAAGAGTTCTCGTCAACCACGTGACCTCAATGGATCCGAGCACTGCACGACGACGCCGTGACGCGCCTTCAGGGGCCGGATTGGCTTTTGCGGCTTTTGCGGGTCATTTCCAATTTCGAATCCCCAAATATTTCGAATCCCCAATTGTTTTTTCTCAAATCCATGCATGAGTTTATCACCACTTCACTTGGTGGCTCACCCTAGGAATCGTAAGTGGGTCGGTCCCTAAGTTAAGCTGGGGTCTAATTATCCACTAACAGTTCCTGCAGTGGACCATCAGGTCCCAGTAGAATTGACATTTGTATAAATGGTTAAAGATATGGTAAACCAGATAATGTGTTCCCAGATCATGGACTGTCATTGGTTCCTATCACCACTGAATGCAGATAAAAAATTATGTTTCTCCCATTAAATAGCTCGTTACATCTACAATCAACCACACAATTCACCTGTACCTATCTACTTCAAAACCAACGTAGCAAAATCAACATTTAGGCATATTTTGCAAGAAAACACAGCCATAGAAATCCCTACTAGAAATCACATCGAAAACCCACAGAAATTGCCATCTTGGGTTGCTTAAAGGCACCAAACTTCGCCACTTTTGGCGCAGGACAGTACCGTCTTGGCCACGTTGGAGGTGGGGGAGGTGCGCGGTGATTTAAGGGAAAGGGACCAGGATTTCTATCGGATGGAGGCTTTATGGACATTTAGAGGGCTTTAAATGCGGATTTGTGATATAACTATAATAGATGGTTTATGGATTTGTTAAAAAAGGTGTTCATGGGACTTATAGAGATTTGGTGTGTTCTTGTGGATATGAACTCCACAAATGGTGTTCATAGAGGTTAACATGCAGTAAGTTGAGACAATGATGCCATTCAAAAATAGTTTGTCAAACCCTCCTGAAGTGATGGTAGATTCATTTGATTAACCGACCAAATTATTGTAATTTGTAATACTAATTTAGTTTTGCTTCGCCTTGGCCTTTCCGAGGTTGCACAAAACCTTCATAACCGATAGAGGACGACCCTATACCGATACCCCATTTGTGATACCTCCGGGAATACTAAAATCCTCACAACCGATAGGGGGCGACCCTAATTTGTGCATGGCACTAAATCTAACATATGATTTTGTCCGCTCCTCATTTGAGTTGTTCTCTCTTTGGGGTTACAATATGGAAAAAACTACCATGGGAATCCCCAAGGGCAAGGAACTACTTCCATGATTGGTTTTCCATATGAACTTGTTCATCTACTGCAGGGTAGTTTCCATGAAATCTGGGATGGTGAAAGCACCAAGGAAAATGAAGGAGAAATAAACAATATGACTATTTTTTTCGGGTGGTATATGGTAAACACGTGATTGCCAGAAACAGGCGCACACAGTAAAAAGCAAAAACAAAATACCCTCTGTTAATCTCACAAAGCTATGGAACATGGCCCATTTTTAGATGCTTTACCTATTAAAATGGTGATTGTCCATAGTTATGTTAAATTCCCAAAGGAGAATAATAGGTGCGTGGAAGTGGGTGGGCTTATGGCCTTAGCACTGAAGTTACATCAGGATACCATATATCCAAGCCCTATTTTGGGGCCCTAAACTTAACAAATCCTGAAAAGAAAGTGGGCAAAACTTGGTTTGGTAGATTGTTGGGTGAATACATTATATTGGTTTAATAATTGATACCGGATGGTAGTTTACCAAACATTTGTAGTGGTAGATAATGATAGTATATTATAATACTATATGGGTATGGATCAATACCTGTTAATACCATTTTTAGGGGGATGAACATCCATTTACCAGCTATTTTGATGTTCACCAGGGGTACAAGGTTTTGACACACTGCCATATTACTAAATCAAGTATACATCTGGAATGCATGATAATGACCCCACGTCGTGACGCCGCTGGTTGGTGAATGTTCACGGGGGAAATATCACCAAATGCTATCATTTCAGCCATTTCCACAGGATGGGGCCCCCGTTGGATAGCGTTCAGTTGCCTTATAAGTGGCTGAATTCTATGGTTTATGGTACATATACTGTAACTATAGTTAATGGGTTTATAAGCCAACTTATAACTGGGGGGTTAGTGAATAGATCTTATAGTTCAGCCAGATGGATGTTCCAAATAACCAGATTGTTCCAAATATCCAGATGGATATAATTATAATAATGGAAAATCAATATATGCCCGCTGCCCAATCAGTGGTATCGCCAGATGAATTTCGCCAGAAGAACATCTTCAGGGTGGGCGACCAGGGTACCCAACAAGTTGGCGTTGAAGATATCCCTCGCTGATTTTCCCCACCCAAGAACTATTGGAGTTATACCAGTTAAGTCGCCCATTTAAGTTGATTTCCCATCTAACTGTTGTTGCAAATAGTGAGGCGAATCCAAGTGATTTAGCTTTAGGGACGGAGGTTAGCCAGAACTTATACCTTGCTTTATTCTTTATACAAAGCCTAGTTCGCCTAGTGATTGAACTAGTTATCACTAGTTATAGTCACCTATTCAGTTCGTCGCTGGTTACCTTCCAGTAATCTAACATCCAGTAATCTAACATACTAATCTAAATGGGAACCTCTATGAGTTTTTTACACAGATATGTAAAGCACAGGGTATTCCATTACATCCCCACACGTATTATATATATATATACATATAAGTAGATAATACGATATAATATGTATATGTTCTATATAATGTGGTATACCGATTAGTATCATGGGCCTCTATTGTGAGATGTTTTTCAAAAATGATTGACATATTGAGTATCCTGTGAATGGGGGGGGTGGGCCTCTATTGTGATATTTTCTTCTCAGATCCATTTTCAGGGGGAGCTTTATCCACCTTTGTACACCTTTCTTTGGGTAAAGCTGGTCCATTTACTTTAGAAAGCCATAACATACATGGTAAATCCTTAAAATGCAAGGTTCCTTAAAATGCAAGGTTCCCCAAATAGTTGGATGCTTTATTAAACCCTTGTTAAAGAAACAGCAGCCAAACAATCAAGTAGATTAATTTCAATTTAAATCATGTCTTATCAATAGATTTTTTAAAGGTTTAAAAGGAAAAGCAATTGAACGTAGATTGATTTCAAATGAAATCCTCTCTTATCAATAGATTTCTTAGAGGTTTAAAAGGAAAATCAATTGAAAGTAGATTGATTTCAATTGAAATCCTCACTTCAGTTAATCATCCTGAGTTCCCCAGACCTGGTCCCCAAGAAAATGCCGAGTTAATGAGTAGACCAAAATTGTTTGAGGGGGGGGCTACACTAATCAGTATCCAACACTAATCCTTACAGATTCCTATTAGATCCCCATTAAATCACCCTTAAATCCAATGTTCATCACTAGTTATCCGGCAGACGACGTGACCCGTCGTGACCAAAGCCTGGAAAAACGTGGTGACTATCGGGGAATCATCACCATAGGCAGATCCATACTGTTTATGGGCCAGCGAAATCCTGCACCACCATTTTTTGGATGGTTGAAACCCTCTAAATAATCAGGATAAACCATCAACTGGTGATTCGGATTTCGCTGGCCCATCCGCAGTATCTTTGATTTAGGTTTAAAGTATCATATGCCAGTTGGTTACCACACCTAACATATGATATCATATGATACTGTACCGCTAACATATGTTACCAAAAAGGCTTAATTAGTATAATACGCATGGTAATACGGTGCAGTTATGGCCATGGCTATTAGTTATAACTTGTTATTTCTATGGGATAAAAAACATTCTATAAATGGGGTTAGTTCAGTACTTATAACTGGTATAACTCGGGCTGGTAACTCGGGCTGGTAATACGGTGGGAAAGGTGTCACTTTAGTCCATGGATTCCACCTGAGAGGTGGTGGAACTCATTGGCGACGACTCGCACGCCACCGAGGAAACGCGGGTTGTCATGGGGAGAGATCTCCATGTCATTGAATGATTCAATGTTAAAACCAGGTTATGATTTGTTATCATGATATGTCACTTGGATTTTTTGGGGTGTTGGATTTATTTTGTGATTCCAATGCTAGTGGCATTCAGATTGTATAGCAACCCACCAGAAAAATGCAGACAAGGGTTCAGTGACCACTGTTTCTAGTAGGATTTTACTTGTCGATCTTTTTTGGAGGAAATTATATTTTATGTTGGGATCTTCCTAAAATGGTGCATCCGAAGTTAGTTATTGATTTTTTTTTAACCAAGTTATTTGCATTTTTAGGGGGAATCGTAATGGCTTGGGGCACCACAATTCTCGCAAACAGCCATGGGGAACCATCCCTAAAATCTCCCCTGTGTGGGACCCTGAAATGTACACATCATTTGCTACGCCAAGATTTTCTAGGGGTGGTCTTATCATTAGCAGATGAATCCTGTAACCGTAAGGCCCGTGGAGCCCGTGGAGCCCGTGGGCCCGTTGGTCTTGGGAAGGGCTCTTCCCAAGCGATGACTGGCAATGATTCTAGAAATTTATTGAGTTGTGAAATGTGACAAGGGCATTGGTTACCTGATAGTGTGGTTTTGGCCGTTTGTTCTGACAACTTCATCTTATCTTTAGCAAATCGCCCCATCACAAAATCCTAGCAATCATTGATGTGTCAATCTTGTCTTCATGTTTGGTGGGTCTCCGCAGTCCGTTTAGAGGTTCAGCCCTTACTATCTCCTTATTTTATCAATCGCCTGGTAGACCGGGGTACCTTTAGATTCTTTGATAGAAAAAAATAATTCCCCCATAATATCCACAGCAACCACCAAACATAATTGACCAAATTCACAAAATATCCGCTACCTCGATTTTTTAGGTCTAGATCTAGATTTGTGAGCTCGACCTAGATTGGTATGTATAGGTACGTTTGTATTTTGCAGAGGTGCCATGGGGAAGTTGCTCGGCGACTGCCAGCATGGGCTCGAAAGTACCAACCAAAAAAAATGCCTTAAACATTCACATGAACAACTCAACATTCCGCCAACAATTTTCCAAATTTAAGACTTATGGCATATCAAATGCTAGCAATGTAAATTTAATTATATAAGTTTACTATAATTACACTTGCTAAGTTTCTTCACTGGTCTTCAATGCTGAAACTCATCAGCAAAGTGGTGATGTGGGGATCAAACAAATCCGTATATGTGTGTTTGTTGTTTCTTTTTTTCCACGAAAAACATGACCGTGGACAAACCGTGGACAAACCGTGGAACGACCTATAGAATTGTCGTGGAACGGCCTAGAATTGTCGTTGAACAACCTAGAATTGTCGTGGACAGCCCCAAAACAATCACCCAAACCCATAGGATCCATGTATGCCATATATGGTAACATTTACCATCAATATAGCCCAAATGTTAGCATATATACCATACATGGATCCTATGGGAAATAGTGCTTCGAAAGTGTTTTACATCTATTAATACATTTTTGGAGATGGCCTCTGAACTACATGTTAGGGCTGGAAGCAACATTTGATAACATAAATTAAATATAGTTTCATATAGCTGCGCTCAAGCCAGCAGTACAGCTGCTATCAACATCAGAACCCAGTATGTTTTTCTGAATTTCTATGATGGAATCTAAGTCAATTGATTGTTCATCCACATGACGCATTGAATGGACTATGTCATAGGATCAACATGTCCTAATTTACCTAAAACATGTCAAAACTATCATTGTTTGGGACTGATTATGACCAAGTGAGGGAACAACCATTCTGACAATTCTAGGTACCTCACAACAAATCTATGTATATATACATCTTTAAAATAGGTTGATGAACTCTCATGCTATCCCCTTGCGTTACCCTGATCATGCCGCCGCAAATGCAGGAGTTGGACCTGCATCGGATACGCGTCCGAAGGTTGAAAGATGGACAAGAGGGTTGGGCCGCGGCCTCTTGGGGATGCGGGGTTTCGACTTCGGAAATGGGTGGGAAAAAAATGTTATACATTATTTTGGCATATCCCCACTGATGGGAGTATATGGGTTTACAAATAATATGTGTTTATATACATATGGATTATAAACCACGGATCCTAAGTGGGATGCACATCTTCATATCCAAGATATCGGCCGCTTCAAACCTGAAGCAATTTCACTTCGAAGTCACCAAATATGTTGGGAGGCTGAAGCAACAAATTATGTTTACTGAAGGGTGATTTAAGGCTGTTTGAGCCACATTTTTAGATAAGTATAGAATGGTATAGATGTATAGACCACATTTGCAGACCCGTCTATGACCACAGATGGACTGCTTGTCAAGTGACCAACGACCCAACGACCACGGATCGACACACGCTTTGAGGCAACCCAAATGAGGAACATGGTTGGTTTAACGGATTTCATCAAATCAAGTACCCTCTGGTAAACAAATATAGCTATTGAAAATGGCCCATAAAAATAGTTGATTTACCCATTTTTACAATGGTGATTTTCCATAGTTATGTTAGTTTACTAGAGGGTAAACCCATTAGATCCCATTAAAATCCATTAAACCACCATAAATTCCCATAATTTCCCATTGGATCCCCGGACGTGGCAATTTTTGCTGAACAAGATCATCCCAATGCCTCCATTGCATAGGGGGACGTTCCATTGCATAGGCCATAAAAAAGGTGGTGCCGCCCCAGTGATGTGAATGTTGCTTTGTAACCCCCATGAAATGAATAATATATATATATATATTATATTATATATTATTATATATTATTATATATTATTATATAATATATTATAATATACACATATATATATACTTATATAAGATGTTATAAGTTTTAATCTACCATACACCCAACAGTATTGGAGTTATGTTTACCAACATAGCTAACTAAATCCTCACTAAATCCCAGTATTTAAGTCCCACTATATAATGAAAAATCATCATTAAATCCCATGACATTTCATTAATCAGGTTAAATCCCCATTAAATCCCATTAAATCCCATCAAATCACCATTAAATCACCATTAAATCACCATAAAACATTGGTTTTTTAAGCGCAGAACGCAGATCCCCCAGGTTACGGCCCGCGGCAACGCCAACAACGTCTTTCTGCAGTTGGGCGGCGACCGTCTCTCCGTCGTGAAGGCGAAGATGGGATTCCCAGCCGTTTTTTTTTTTTCGTGAAGGCCAAGATGGGGGGAAAATCCAAAAAACATCCGAAAAATGCCATTAAATCCCATTAAATCCCATTAAATCCCATTAAATCCCATAAATCCCATTGAATCCCATTAAATCCCACTTATATTTTTAAAAAACACCATGAAGCATGGGGATTTAACTGGGAACATTCCTGGGATTTTTCCGATTTCACCTTGAAAGATGGTGATGTAACAAAGGGAACCATGAAGAATTGGGATTTAACTAACAAGAAACCGTTGATTTCACCAATCAAAATGGTGATTTTGTAGCATGAGTTGAGAATCAAAGACTATGAAGAATAGTTTGTAGGGGTCAGTTTTTGAATTGGACAATCAATTGTATGACAGTGCTATTTTCGGAAGTTATTTGTAAATTTTAATCTTCCAGTTTGTTAGCAATAATTGCAGAAGAAGAAGAAGAAGAAATGCAATGCAACTTGAATGATAGTTGTAGATTATGGTGATTTTGAGCAGGAAAACAGTGGTATATCATTGCTTGAGTGTGAAATCACCCCGATAGTGAGATTTTTTGGAGGTAAGATGAGGTATATAAGTCTTAGTGACACTATCGAATATTTGTAACATTACTTTTGATAAGATACCAGAGCAACAAAAACATCGTTGGAGTATGTGAGGGTGTCAGAAATAGTTTTTTTTTTTAAATTGGCACTGCATTTCTTTGCTTGTGTTGTTATCCCATGTTTCCCATTGTTGCAGGTCAGTTGAATGTGAATCCAACGACTGTCAGTATTTGTTTGTCGTTTAGTCATGGTCACTTTAGTCGTGCCTAGATTTGTGCCCTGGTTTGCTCAACTACCATCCCTGCAACCAAAGCATCAGGAGACCTCCTTAACCGATTCACTTTCCATCAGCGGCCAGGACCGGGCGATTCTGTAAAAATCTTATGGGTGTGACCCATGGCTTTTATACGCGCACAGCCACAAACATTGAAGCACGAGCACCACTCAAATGAAGCATTCAGCGAATAAACCGCATGCCCTTTTTATGCAACTCTGCACACTCTTGATGACCCATGTGTTCATTATACATACTAGTTGCCCTTTGGTAAACTAACATAACTATGGAAAATCACCGTTTTTAATGGGAAAACTCACTATTTCGACTGGGCCATGTTCAATAGCTATATGTTAAATTACCAGAGGGTAACAACATTCAGCCCAAGCATGATCCAATCATTTGGGACGTCTGAAACTTGGGTATCCAGCGATTCATCATCATTCCTCTCGAAAGGCCAGAGCCGGGGGTCTACCGAATTTTCACACCCAAACCATATGGACATATGGATGCTTACATACATATAGGAATTGAATGGAATTGATCATGATAACATATTGTATATCCATATATGTAAATATATAAGTTATTTATTATTATTATTATTAGTATTTGTCGCATGATATTCCATGAACATCGCATCAAATCCCATTAAATCAGATCTGCACAGAGTCGAGATTTTGATCTCAGGATGCCTTGAGGCAACTCCGGGTCGGAGAGATCTTGGACATCATGGGTGAAGAATCCATTGATGAGGCCGGACCGGACCAGCTGTATCTGTGGCTGGCCTGGTGAATATGGTTATGATATGTTACCCTCTGGTAAATTAACATAGACCCTGGCAGTCATCGGGGTTGGAAGACTTGTTTCCATAAAAAAAATGGTGATTTTCAGGGTCTATGTTAATTTACTGGAGGGTATGATGTGTTATGATCCAAAAAAAAAAAGATGGAAACCTAAAGGACCTAAAACATTCTAAAACCTATCAGCTCATAGCAAATCTACAATTTGTAGACAATCAATGCAAGAGTTCGTCTAAGATCTATAAACATCCATCCACATCAAAATTCATGTAAAATCCATGGACGATTCCAAATCCACCTCTAAAATCCATAAATATCCATAATAACATTCATCAAAACTCATCCAAAACCATGAGAAAGTCCATGGAACATCCATAAGAATCAATAAACATCCATCTACTGTCATCTACTACAATATTTCACTGTAGTTATTCAGCTTTTGGGTCGCACTTGGAGAACTGTGTCCCCTGTCCAGCCTGTCCCCAGCGCAGCGCAGCCAGCGCTAAGCCATCAGGTCTCCGGGCTGCTGCGTGCCCGTGTGCGAGCGCAAAGCGACGGCTCGGTGGGCTGGGGGGCCCAGATGGGCCCAGAAGCTCCCAAAGGCTCCAGGGTTGATATTTGGTTAATGATGGTTAATATGAATGGTTAATATTAATTGTTATTATATGGGATCATTTCATGGGATATACCATGTTTATAGTGGTTAAATATCTTTCATATTCACTGGTTGATTGGTTGGTGGTGACTGGAACCATGGAATTTT
>Ga0126342_10016001_pt1 | contig 13100 bp, 19 predicted proteins | sample Cyp1metagenome_FD_92528 | JGI IMG/M metagenome (GOLD analysis project Ga0126342, IMG submission 92528) | Coral microbial communities from Lord Howe Island, Old Settlement Bay, Australia - Cyphastrea 1 metagenome | ecosystem: Host-associated > Invertebrates > Cnidaria > Coral ... | reverse complement strand
TGCAGAACAACTTGGGTAGAGTCTCCGACCTGATCTGGGGCGTGCTGCTGAGCAACCCGGAACGCGATGGGCTCCTGAAGATCCAGCAGCTGGCGGCGAAGCGTGTGAACCGCCAATGAGCGAATGCATGGTGAGGACGCAGGTGAAAGGGACGGGACAGCCGGAGGCGTCTAGTTCCTGGATCCAAGCGACACTGGCCAGACTAAGTATTGATTTTTAGCTTGGTACCAATCTTGCTGAGACCGTACTGGCTCAGCTGCCCGCGTGAAAAGTGCAGCTGCTGATGAGCTTGGCATGAACCCTTTTGGATTTCATCTCCTCTTTCCCCCCAGGGTCCCGCTGCCCGCATTATATATTTTTCAGACGCCTGAGTTCTGAGTGATGTCATTTCAGTTTGCAACACTTGTGGAACGCACTGGTTTGCCGAGTGAATCAGGGAATCTGTGATTGTTGTCATTTGCTTTTACGCCCTTTGAGGGCCTGCACAGCATTGCGGTGTGAATCAGGGATTCGTTTTGTGCATTAGGACCGGTTTTTCCTTTTATCCCTTTTTGTATTTCTCTGACTCAAAGTGGACTACTGTCCACGCACCACGGCTCAAGACCTCATTTACCCCGGCTAAAGACTTTCAAAAGACCCCGGCTCAAGCCCAACAGACATGGCGGGAGAAGGGCCTCCGTTGGGCTTGGCCACTCCCTTCGGGAAGGCACTTGTGAAGGCCCCGGACTATGTTCGGAGGCCCCCCCTCAAACAGAGGATAGCTCCCATCCAATCAGACGGTGAACTTCTTCTCGAGATGTGTTATGCCCATAAGAACAATGCACCGGTGGGGCCAGTGACATTCAAACACATGATGCTCAAGGAGGACCTCACAGGGTGGACCCTTGAGACTGTGACCAAGACTGACCACTTTGACTGGCTGGTCTCCCTCATCCTCCGGTGGAGGCGGAAGACACAGACACCGCGAGGGATGCTCTGTCTGACCTCCTGAAATTCGTTTCGGGAGGAAAAACCACCTACCTCTATGACTTGGTGGAAAATAGGAGAGCATCGGCAGACAGGGAGAACTGGGCCATCTACAGTGTTGCTCCCCCTATTAGCCTTCCAACACCAGTTGCGAAGTGGAGACATTGGAAACCCATTATCTCCAGGACTCTAACCCCATCACTCAAAGGCAACTCGAGAAGGAGCTCCGCCTCAAGTGGGCAAGAGACTTATCTCCTTGCTGGCACCCTTTCCAGACAAGATCCCGAATATGGCCTCAGTGATGGGACCGAACCAAGAACGTGAATGGGGACACCAGGTTCAGAACTTTGAGGATCCATTGCCTTGCACTAGAGAACCTCCAAACTGGTGGATTTACACAGATCCCCTGGTCCGAAGCGGATGTTAGGGAGCACTTCAACAAGATGCGATCGGAAGAGGCCTCTCTCCACACAAGATCCAACGAGTGTGGGAGACACTGCGATGGTTCTCAAAGAGATTTGGTTTCCTCCGGACAAAAGAGGTCATCTGGACGCTGGAAGAGGTTGCGGCTGGACCAGGTCCTACCCCAGCTGGAAGCGGGGAGGGACCAAGCGCCAATGCAGTTCTTGACCAGTACATCTGCGGTGTGGTCAGGTTCCAAGTAGCATGCAGTGCCCGATGTAATGACCTTCAGCACACCATACCCACTGCCTACAAGTTCCATGGGGGGACAATTGAACTACAAGCATGACAGTCTCAGCTTTCCGATCGAAGAAGACGCCGGTGCCATTGCTGGCTCCCACCTACTCCTTTACGGGAAAGGACTGGTGGACACCCCTCATGCAGGCTTGGGACAAGATGAAGGAACTGGAGAAGTTCAAGGGGGTGGACTACATGATCCCCACATTGAGCAAGGATTCGACCGGGGTCATTGCGAGACCAAGTGCTGCGGACAGAGCGCTCAGAAACTGGGGGACCTCGGACCCCTCGCTCTTGGCCAACTTGACATGGCACAGCTTCAGAGTCTTTGTCCCGGACTGTGCATACCAACTTGGATTCCCGAGATCAGCGTCAATACCTGGGGAACTTGACATCAGAGACCACTGCAGACATCTACACCATGCAGAAGGCCGTGGGGGACAAGATGGGGATCCTGAAGTTGGACCCCACAAGTAGAGAGACGAATTGACCTCAACCACGAGGACTGGGATGACCCAATCCCAGTACACGACGATGTCAAACGGGAATTGGACATGGGAGTCCTTGAGACACCTGATCAACCAGAGGAACCAAGCGGTCTATGCATTCTATTGGCACAGGATGAAGGCCAGGTCCGGAAAAGGCGCCGAACTCCAACCTCGACAGGGAGCCTGCAAACTGATCCGGGACGATCAACAACTCCCACCACCACTAGGTCCACTGAGGGTGGTGGCGTCTTCGAAGAAATCCAGGGCAACGAACCAATTCACCGGGCACTTGCTTACCCAAGAGGGTAAAGCCGTGGGGTGCGGCTGGGAGCCCCCTTCCACTATTCGTACCCAAAGGCATGGCATGCCGAGGTCATCCAGACCCATGGAGCCATCTCCGATGATTCCCTATCTAGGCTGAGCTCAGGATCAGACACAATGGACTCAGTGGACACTGAGTCTGACAACGAGAAGACTAGTGGGGCAGCCCTATCGCAACTAGTCCAACTCCCAGTAGCCTGAACCAGCCGGCGGCGGTTAGGGTGACAGGGTCGGACCACCGAGGAGGCAACGTCTTCCTTTCCATCCTCCGGTTTGGGTGTGGTGGTGTCAGTCATCCGTTGGTTTGGGTTGGTTTTGATGACGCCACCACCCAGTTTGCCAAGTGGTCTAACTGACCACTGGTGACATAGGTCACATACCTGAAATGGCAGCCGCACTGGCACCATCCTAGCGTACGAAGAAAAGGATGGTGCTGCTTATTCTTAGCCTCTCTTTGAGCATTGACACATGCCATTTTCGATTGTTACGGGAACACTTTGTACTTGCGTGGAGCTTGCGGAAAGCAAGCAATGTGTTGTCGGAATCATATTGCCAAAATGGCCTGGCCATTTCGGCTCAAGCTTGTGTCAACAGACTCGAAAGTTTGAACCCACCCTCCACTCCCTATGGCGCTGGTACTCCCTCCGGCAGAAATACCAGCAGGGTTGGCGGATGATGTGGGTAAGCTTCATCAATCAGTCCGGACCTTACTGACTCACAAGAGTATTCCATGGCAGGTTATGGCAAAACTTGCCCAAGATGGCTATGTCACTATGGAAGACCTAGCAGATCGTTGGGACACGGCAGAGACCGCGAGGACAGCGGCGCCAGCAGAGCTGGAATTTACCCGAAATGCCACAGGAGAAATTCATTGCCATGAGAATCTACCAGTGTGTCAGGCATGCCAAGTCGGCAGTTGAACACTCACCCGGCAGACACGGGGACCCCACCTCTCCAGCCAGATCATCCCTGGGAGGGACACTGGACTCACTCTGCGACAGGAAGCAACTCCTGAAGAACTGGGACGATGTCATCAAGCTGCCCAGACCTAAGCTGGAATTCCAAGGCTCTGATGCCTACCTCAAGAAGCAGTGGAAGTTCTGCTCCCAAGGTGAGGTGGGGTGGTTAGATCAAACGCATAGTCTCAGCTCTCCCAGAGATGGACGAGCGCCGTCTCAACACAAAACGGAAAATCACCCTGAACGGGTGGGAGAGGGAAGAAGAGGAAGAAGAAAGGAAAGTCCCAACCACAAGAGAACAGCTAAAGAGGGCACACCTGGTGTTCAGGAACACGTTACTGATGTGCTTATCGTCATTCCCTCAGTTCGCCCATGTCACGTACCAGGACCTTGAGGAGTGGCACGCGTTCTTCTGGGGAAAAGACATCGCGGACCGGAAGCCTGCTCCCAGCGAGACAGTGCTACTGTATGCTGAGAGGAATGCATGGAGAGAGATTCACAACAAAGTCTACGAGGGCCACCTTGAAGGATGCCATGACGGCCCAGAAGTCAGACACTTTCTTTTGGCAGAGAGAGGTGTACGAGAGACTCTCCAAACAACAAGAACAGGGAGTTAAGGGGACCAACCAGACCCTCAAAGGAAAAGGCAAATCCAAGCCGTCCACGGGTCACCCACTCAGGCCCAGTGGAACAAAGGCAAGACGTCCCAGGGCAAGGACCCGTTCTGTGGCCGAAGAACTGGGCAACATCCACCCCGAAGGGCATGCAATACTGCAGGGATCACATTCTGCGGACGGTCCCACGGATGCCGAATCATCAAGGATGGCTGGAGCTGCAACGGGAATCACCATCCTGACCAATGCCCATGCAAGCAAGTGAGTTATAGGGATCCCCCAGCCGGAGGCGGGGAGGAACTGAAGGGAGCCACGGAAGAACCCCAGGATCGGGGCAAGGCCAGTGAGAGAGCCACACCCATCACAACCACAGCCACCACGCGGGAGGCTGACTCCGCGCAACCAATGGGCTCGCGAGCAAAGAGACCCAGGATAGAAAACAAACCAATGTCTCACCTCACCCCCTGGAAGGGCAGGAGCCAACACAACTCTCCAACTCCACCCAATCCATTGTGACTATACAGCGAATGACAGGTCGGGACCTTACCAGACCTTGACAGCTGAGGCCACACCACAATTGGCACTGGCCTTACTTTGTGCTTGGACTAAAAAAATAACAACACACCTTCAACAGAGATTGCTATGGAATCATTCATCACCCCAGAATGGTGACATCACGAACCCCATGGCCCTCATCTTGTATGCTGGGGCAGACGACCCAACTTCACTACGCCAATCCATGCTTCAGGAATCCAAGCACTGGCCAGTGGACATCATCGAGATTGACAACAACAGACCTGGGAAAGAAGTGGAACATGATATGCTCCATGAGGAACCATGCGGAAGGCTTTGTCGTGCCGCAATGAAGGGCCAAATCAGGGCTCTGGTGGGAGGACCCAACTGCCGTACGTGGTCCATCTTGAGATGGTTCCCAAAGCCAGGAGCCCCTCAGCCTGTGAGGGGGAGAAGCCCAGACCAGACCTGGGGTCTTCCAGGACTATGTCAGCAAGACCAGGAGGACACGGACAATGATAGCATCTTGCTTCTGAGATTCTTGGTCATCATGGTGCTGGCCCATGAAGGAGCCAAAATACATGTACATGCCAGACCAGCGACCCTCTTGGAGCATCCTGAAGATCCTGTCCAATGCTCATCCTCACCTTCGGCATCAAAATGCTCCAGCATTTGGGCGATCCAGTGGTTGAGAACAATGGTCCGCGCACTAGGCCTGACTTTGATCCACTTTGATCAATGCAGGATGGGGCAGCATACACCCAAGCCAACTACATTGGCCACCAACCTGCCACTTTTCCATCGGCAAAACCTGAGATGCAACAATGACCAACACCAGAGGCAAGAGGGGATGTCATCCTCAGATCTCAGCAGATACCCATGGAAGATAAGGCCTGGCCAAGGCCTTGCTTGAGGCAGACTTTGCCCAGGGGCAGAAGCCGTCGAGCTCGACAGCCCTCCCCGGGTCCTTCACTACTTCCATCCACCAAGGGAACAAGTCACACCCTTTCTCCATGCACCTCCTCTCACAGATCAGGATCTCCGAAGAATGCCAAGGAGGGCAAGGAAACAGAGGAGTGACGGAAGGACAACCGTTCCATCTGGAACTGATCTCCTCCTTGGCACCACCTAGGGGATATTGACTGGGAATATTTATTCACTTTACGAGAAGGAGTACCGCTGGGGGTCTCTACCCCCACCCTGCAATCGCCAGGAATCTGGCCAACCAAGGAAGAACTGAGAGGGGAAGAGGATCCCCTCCCTGATTGCCATCCCCTTCAAGGAAGGCACAACTACCCATCAGCAAAAGGATTTCACAGCAGAGATCACTGCCACCTTCGAAGAAGAAAAAGCGATGGGAATGGCCCTTGGGTCCATTCACCCAACAAGAGGCAGCAGACGTCTGCGAGTGCACCCCAGACCAGCTTTGTCCAGGACCAGTGGCAGGGATCCAAGAAGCAGACAAGGTCCGGACGATGTTTGATGGATCATGGGGGGGCAAACACCAATATCCAATCGAACACTTCTGAACGAACTACAGCACCCACAGTGATGGACTGCGTTCAGGCACTCCACTGGCTCCACGCCAAGAAACTAAGCTCCCCTACCCCAGCTGGCAGCGGGGAGGGAGATCTGGAGGATGGCTGGAAGCCACCAGAAGCGGACCAGGCCTGGACCTTACTCAAAGCGGACATTACTAAGGCACACGCGCAAGAATCAAGGTCCTGAAACCAGACTGGCAGGTTGCTCAACTTGGTCCCAACGCCTGGTGGGTCAACAAAGTGGGCACCTACGGCATGGCCTCGGCGCAGCTATACTGGGGACGAATGGCTGCTTTACTCCTCAGATTGACATACATGATTTTCCCCCAGGTGGGCTGGGGATTTGTCTTTGTAGACGACTTCTGTTGGATACTCAGGGCAGGCACCGCGAACCTCTGGGCCACCACGCTGCTGGCAACCTACTTAGCCCTTGGAGTACCTCTGAGCTGGAAGAAAACAGTGCTCTCAGAGATCAACACCTGGCTGGGATTTGTTGTCAACCCCAAATCACTGGTGGTACGCATGGCTGAGGACAAGCATGACATCATCATGGAAATTTTGAAACAACTCCCGGAAGGGGAGGTGTTTACCTCTAAGGCCATTGAGAAAGCACTTGGAAGACTCAGTTGGGCAACCAGTGTGTGCCCTCTCTCCAGACCCTTCCTCCAACCATTTTGGTCATGGAAAGTGGCATGTAAGACTTCGGGGAGACCTCCGAAGCTTGTCACCCTTTTCGCGAAGATGCTGACGATGATCTTCTCCGTCCCCTACAAGCAACCACCCCCCTATGTAGGAACCTCAAACTGGTGGGGTGCTAGTGATGCCAGCGCCACGAAGGACGCAAAAGTAGCACACCCATGGGTTGGGGGATGTAGAAGCCCCGGCCAAGACTTCTGTCTGGTGGTTTCAATAAAGAAATCACACCAGAGGAATGCCCATGGGCCTTCATGGATGGAGATCTACGAGACGGATTGCATCCCTGGAGATGTTGAGTACCTTGATCCTGGTTGCCCTGCTCATTCAACGTGGCGACTCAACCTTGCTAAGGCTACAACTGGCTTTGATCTCTGACAACCAGGGCAACGTCTTCTCCCTACTGAACCAGAACACTAGGAAGATGCCCACTGCCGCCTTCCTCATGCAATTGGTGAACCTGCTCTATGACAAGGGCGCTCAACTGGCACCAAATCATTGCAAACGAGATCACAATCAATGGGCAGATGAATTGACTCATCCTGAGCCAGTAGGTTTCACCCCAGAGAAGCGTCTATCGCTTCATTCAGTTTTTGCACTCTTTCAACTTTTGCCGCAGATCTCACCAGACTGGAAGACTCCCTCCCTCTGAGCCAACCGAAACCGGTGATATTGGAGGGCAGTTCTTCGATTTTCCACCCAACCCACCCATGATCCCGTGTGGGAGTGCGGTGGGTGCGGCTGCGTTTGGTGGTTGGTTGGTTTTGATGACACCACCACCCAGTTTGCCAAGTGTTTGGCAGGTGGTCTAACTGACCACTGGTGACATAGGTCACATACCTGAAATGGCAGCCGCACATGCTTATTCTTAGCCTCTCTTTGAGCATTGACACAATGCCATTTTCGATTGTTACGGGGACACATAAATAAAACATTTAACATATATATATATAATATTATATATAATATATATGTATATTATATAATATAATATATATATATAATATAATTTTGAGATATATAATTTAATATATATATATATATATTAAAAATGTTTTTTTTGCAAGCGGAGCAAGCAGGGATGCTTTTTCCTTGGAGCAAAAGAGCCTGCAGAGGTACACGCACTTGCAGTGAGTCTGTGCTGTGTGAAACAGCCCTTCCAAACCTGTCAAAATCCACTTGCGCTCCCCCTTGGTAGCTGAGCCATCGTCTCTCCGTCTACCAACCTGTACCGGGGTGTGTGGAGAGATGTGTTCAGGGCCCAAGGCTCTTATCTACACCGGTACAAAAACCATGAAATGGCAACGTTTGTTGCAGTTCCCCAAGGCCGCACTGGTCTTCCACTGATCAGTGGGTACGTACTGAATTGGTAGGGCATGGACAGAAGGCCACCCGCTGGGTTCTTTGTGCCACGGGCAGCCACGGACCGTCTTCGCGGTCATCGCCTTCGCCTTCAGCTGGAGTTTCTGTTGCAGGGGCCCATCCCGGCGTAGAAGCAGCAGCACCTGATGCATCGGCGGTGCTGGCCGGGAGCCCCGGAGATCCATCGATCATAGTTGCCCCAGCAGACGCAGCCGCAGCATTGGTGGAAGCTGTGTCGCCAACAGCTGTCTCTTCAGGGATTGGTGCCAAGTCACCACGGGAGATCTCAGCATCGGGCTCCTCGCTGTCATCCTCGCTCTCCACGGCGTCATCCTAGTCCTCCGAGGGCGTTTCATTGGAGGAAGAGGCCCCAGTTGCCATAGAGCTCAGCACTAGCCGATGCCAGTGACCCTCCGGGTATGCCACCTTGTTGGTCGGCTCAGGATCTCATATCGCAGGCTGACATCCATCGCGGCTGTAGCCCTTTTCTTTGCCTTCGTCTTCGCCCTTGCCCTTGCCCTTGTCGTCGAAGGTGGAGCTGCTGGCAAGGGAAGTTGAACTGCTGCTCGCAGCGTGGGCTGAACTACTGCCGGCCTGTGGTCCATTTAAATTGGCTTTGGGTGAGGTCGATTTTTCGGAGCCGCAGTCTATTTTTCGGAGCCACATTAGCTCCCATTGCCAGAGCTAGAATTAGATCTCAACCTAAAGCTAGAACAAGATCAAGCCATTGCCGGAGCTGGGGCTAGGCTAGAACCTAAAGCTTGAATAGGAGCAAGGTACTGCTGTAGCTAGGACTAGAACTCGAATTCAGACTAGAACAAGATCAAACTCTAGCTGGCGCTAGAATTCAATCTCAAACCAGAACAAGTTGAAGCCAGGAAGCTATTTCTCGAAGAAGTTGAAGAAGAAGTAAAAATTATAACGCAAGCTAAGCCAGGAGATACGGTAGAACTGTGACTCAACCGAAGGTGTACCAAGCTTCAAACGAAAGGCTATACCCAGCCGGAGCAACACTAGCAAAGCAAAAATCCGCGCAGAAGCAATCTATAGGTGAAGCTAAAGCTATCACAACATGTGTCGCAAGAACATCCGCCAAACACACCTCCGCCGGCGGATTCCTGACATACCACCTGGATCCACCTGGAAGTATATGTTATGGCATATTTATTCTGGCATTCTAGCTGATATTCTTTCGGGCACATACTTGGACATTCTATCTGAAATTCTATCTGGCATCTATTGTGGCATATATTCTGACATGCTTTCTGGCATTCATTCTGGCATCTGTTGTGACATTCTCGCTGACATTCTTTTTGGCATTCTTCCTGGGATCTATTCTCATCTTTCTGGGATTCTCACTGGCGTCTGGCTGAGGTCCGGCCACTGAGCTCTGGAGATTGCAGTTGAGGTCCGGCGATCGCGGTTGAGGTCCTGCCCACTGAGCTATGGAGCTTGCAGTTGAGGTCCGGCAGCGAACATATCCATTCACATATCCTTGGTACAAGAACAAATGAACCTACAAGCAATTCAGAAAATCACTCAGAACCGGAGCTTGCAGTTGAGGCCTGGACATGTATTGAGGAAAAATGTGAAGCCCAAAACATCTTTCAGAATCTTGCTCCAATCGTTTTTTTCTCCTTTCTAAGAGACACACAATCTCACCTCTACACCCTCGCTGGCCGAAGCAGCCAGGCACTGCCGTTCCTGTGGCTGAAGCAGCGTTTTTTGAAGAGCAGAAGAGTTTCAAGCCAAGAATCTCTGCTGGTCAACTGAAATACGGAACATGTCACGCCATTTTGGGCCCACAAGCTGCCATTTTGATCTGGCACTTACATGGCTTGGCATTGGTGCAGTGGCCGGGGCAGCCTTTAAAATGACCGAAGAAGCGTTGAAATGGCCAAAGCAGCCGCTTCCACCGCCGAAACAACCACGACCATGAAGCAGGCATTCACCAGTTGCGTCTGCTCATTGAGACAAGAAAACAACGAGAAAATAGCCAGCAGGGTGGCACTGTCATACAATTTGAACGGGGAAGGTTTCACAAAAGAGTTGCAGGAAAGAGCTATTGATATAAATGTGAAAAAGCGCAAAGTGAAGTGAGGCGTAAATTTCTTTGATGAAGATTTGGTAAAACGACACCTTGAAGGTATCCAGCATGAGTTTTGAAAACAACTTATCTAAGATTTCAAAGGTATGCTTTCATATAGTTCTGTCTTATGCTTGAGGTTCGTGGCGGTTTAAGGTGGCAAGTTTGGTGGCGGTGGCGGTTAGATTGGTGGCAAGTTTGATGGCAGAATGTGATGGCAAAGTGGGGCCAACCGTATTTTCGTAGCAAAGGGGGTGGCAACTTTGCATGGCAAAAATTGAGCCGGAAGCTTAGCAATCACATTGTGGCGGCGGCAGAGGTGTCAAAATTTGATGGGAGTTTTTTGGGCAGAAAAGGTTGCAAACACCTTTCAGTGACAAAAGAGGCCTGAAGTTTAAATGGCACATGTTGACAGAAAGTTTGTGGGAGACATTTTGGCGGCAAATGGGGTGGTAAGTTGATGGCAAAAGCGCTGGCAAGTTTCGGGGCAACATCGACTAGCGAGAGGTGTTGACAAAAATCTTGGCAGCCCTATTGCACCTTCGACGGAGGCAACACCCATCGACCCCATGAATAAACCACGGGGGCCGAGCAAATATGACAGGCTTGCACGTTGTTGTCAACAATCCCTTTGCTGGTAGCGCACAAGCAGCTTCAGCCAAGCGCGCGCTTATCCTTTCAAGGCAACCCGCAGTAGTTTTTGGTTGCCATCATTGCCCGTCAAAAAACAGGGCATTCTTTTGGCCAAGAAAATGTCTATTTTTGCAAACATCGATTCTTTCCTGACGAGAAGGTGAGCAGCTGCCTGGGCAAATTTGTGCCCCAGCAGCATGGCACAACCTTCCAGCGTGGCTGAGACACGGAAAACCATTAATTAATAAGACGAAAGCACAACAGCAAGGCAATTTCCCACCAGTGAACTGTAAGCACGTCAATTTCTGCGTGCGAAGTTTGATCACTTCACACCACAACCATCTGATTGAAAATGTTCACTTGCTTTGCATATGGCACAATCTCAGAAGCCGCTTGTGCAAGCCAACGGCTACATACAATACAGCGTGGCCATGCAATGTGCCTTTTCGGTTGGCTTTTCTCAGTGATTTCCTACTTACCCGTCGGGTCTTTAGCCGCTACCTTGCCACATTGCTTTGCCACCGATGTTGCCATTGCATTTGCCGCAGTGCAAGTTTGCCCTCTCGTTGCCACGTGTGTTGCCAAGGGCTTTTGCCTGTAGCTTAAATTTTGCCATTGAATTTCCCCGTGCTTTTACCCCCGCCATGTATTTGCAGCTGTTTTTTCCACCAGTGTTGCCATTACCTTTGCCCCCGTCGTTTTTTTCCATCCGTGTCTGCAGATTGCCACAGCCATTGCCACTGACAGTGCTTTTGGCCTCGAGGTGGCCATGGTTGTTGCCATCAAATTTGGGCGCTGACTAATAGAGCATTGTTTTTTATTTTTTAGATACGAAATAATTCAAGTCTGAAAAAGAGAAACGAGAAAATAACATCAAGGCAAAAAATGAAAGGACCAGATAACCCCACATGTTAAGCCTTCCGACTGTTATGAGAAAAAGGTGATGGCTTGGGATGGTGGGAGCAGATGATGATGGGATGGGGAAGAGATAGGTGGGTAGATGGATAGTAGATAGATAGGTAGGTAGGTAGGTAGATAGATCGATCGATCGATAGATAACAGATCGCATAGGTCGATGCAACCATAGATCGACAGGTCGATGGATGGATGGTTGGATCGACAGACAGACAGACGGACAGACGGACAGACAGATAGACCGACAGACCGACAGACCGACAGACGGACGGACGGACGGACGGACAGACAGACAGACAGACAGACAGCATTTACACAGGGAAGCCTTTACACAGAGCAGCTTTTACACAAAGCACCTTTTACACACAGAAGCTTTTACACAGAGAAGCCTTACACAGCGTGCTTTTACGCACAGAAGCATTCACACAGAGAAGCCTCTACACACAGGAGCTTTTAGACAGACCAGCTTTTACACAGAAGCCATGTACACATAGACGCCTTTACACAGAGCAGGTTTTACACACAGAAGCTTTTACACAGGGAAGCCCTTACATAGAGCACCTTTCACATCAAGGTCTTTTACACACAGACGCTTTTACACAGAGCAGCTTTTACACACGCACAAAGGCTTTTACACACAGAGCGGCTTTTAAACACAGAAGTACTGTCACAGAGAAGCCTTTACGCACAGGAGAATTTGCGCACTGACCCTTCACACAGTGCAGCTTTACACACCAAAGTCTTTGCACAGAGAAGCCTTTGCACACAGACGCTTTTACACAGACGCTTTTACACAGACACTTTTCGAAGGAAGTTTAGAAGTCAAACTTCCGACAATATGGACAGATGAAAAGCAGAGATGGGGAGTCAGAGAAGCGAAGAGAAGAGAAGAAGAAAGAAGATCAAAAAAGAGAAACTCTGAGAAGAAAGAAGACCCAGGTGCGCGAAAAGGTAGGAAAGTCGCGAAGCAGCGAAGCACTGCCTTTTTCCAATCGAGGGTCAAAGCGGGTGCGGAGCCAGCTGGCCAGATGAGAGATGAAAAATTGCACGCCGTTCTGGCGCGAAGCACATTTCGAGTTCAACATGTTAAAAGCACTACATGTTTGGACCGCTTTTGGAGGTTGAGATGATGAAAAAGTGCACGCCGCTGTGGCGCGAAGCACATTCCCAAGTCAAAATGTTTAAAGCACACCATGTTCGGACCACTTTTGGAAGTTGTGATGTCGAAAAAGTGCACGCCGTTGTGGCGCGAAGCACATTTTGAGGTTGACATGTTAAAAACACTACATGTTCGGACCACTTTTGAAAGT
>Ga0126342_10016000_pt1 | contig 13100 bp, 14 predicted proteins | sample Cyp1metagenome_FD_92528 | JGI IMG/M metagenome (GOLD analysis project Ga0126342, IMG submission 92528) | Coral microbial communities from Lord Howe Island, Old Settlement Bay, Australia - Cyphastrea 1 metagenome | ecosystem: Host-associated > Invertebrates > Cnidaria > Coral ... | reverse complement strand
TCAAGCACCTTTCGGTCCGTCAGTGGCTTCGCTCTGCCATCCCTGATTCACAACAACCAATCTCTCCTATAGGTTTCCTATTTTTGAAACTTCCGCCACCGCCTTGTGCGGTACTACTGGTACCCTTTCATCCCCTTTCCAAAGTTAAGGATCCATATGGGCCAGGGTGAAAAACATCATTTGTTTTTCCATAAAAGGGATGAGCATCCCCCCCGGTTATTGGGCTGATTGGGCTTATTATAGGCATCAGAAGGAATTCCTACTGATGATGGGATGCTGATGCCCCAGATAAAATGTTTTGACCATTGCACATCTAGGATGACCAAGGACAGACAGAAAATTCAAGCAATGAAGGATGTCCATCAATCCAACATCTGGTGTGGTTTGGTCTTGACCCATACCCATATGTTACCCGACAATTCCATGGGTTAAAGCCGCACTTGCCGCATTAAAGTAGCCAGATACAGATTAATCCACCACTTTAGATCAAACCCGCATGATCTTGTTGGTCATTATATCACATCATTCCCATATCCCACCACATGCCCACCATATGCCCACTATATCCCCATAAATGGGTGGAACGCCCACCCAAACTCCACACTGTTTGGACGCAGGAGTCGCAGCCGACGCCGCCGTCGACCAGTGCAGGAAGTGGAACTGACCACGCAAGAGCTGCTGGGCACTGTGAGATACGTCGTTGCGAGGATTTTCCGCAAGTACCAAAGTGGGTTTTGAAGCAAAAACACTTGGATGTTGACTCCATTGACAGGGTCAAACAGTATATGGATGTATATGTAGGGTACTTTGAATCAGAACATGCGAGTGAACATGATAATGGACACTGAGATTGTGCATTTGCTAACTTTGGGTGTACAGTTTTGGCCCAAAAACATATCCAGGATTTTCAGCACCAGATCAAGTTGGTGTAGCCATTGCCAATGTTTGCCGTGCCGATAAAAAGGGTCCACTCTTGCACTAGGTCAATCTAAGGCTCTAAAGACCCGGATTGCTTTGAGATATTCATTTTGGGACACCAATACCCCAGATCTGGTCTTCAAGAGGCGAAGACACCATCAATTTCATCCCCTCTCACCCATCCAGTGGGATCCGACTAGATCCAGTGGAATCCCAAACATTCCACCAGCGTTTCTGCCGGGGGTTCTTGCTGAGGGAGATTGTCATCACGGACCCAGAGGGGCAAAATGTGCCGCCGGTCGCCTTCGAAACCTTCGATGCTTGTCCCTTCCCAGACGAGATCAAAGATGAGGCGGGAAACAGGATAGGATACTCCGATATACTCCTTGCCTCAGGGTACTACATGATAGGGACATTGGGACATTGCTGTATAATGAGGTCACCAAAAATGATGGGTAGTAACCGGGTATGGGAGATCATCCCCTAATGGAGTGATTTCTGATTCGGGAATTCTGGGAAAAGGACAAGTAGAATGCCGCACAAATTCTGAGGACGATTTGCCAAAGCTGGAAAGAAACTGGCGATAGAAGTATCATGAAGTATCGATAATTCATGATAATTCATGATAATTCATGATAATTCATGACAATTCATGATCCACTACACATGGCTGTTGAGGCAATATATTCCACACCACAACTTTGTGGATTTTCAGAGGTCAGCACTGGTCAGGTCCGACGTTCCGGCTTTGTGAAGCCCAGCCCCATCCAGATGTATTCGTGGCCTTTGGCCGTTCAGGGCAAGGTGCCATTGCTCAAATTGCGGCCAAGAAGTGTGGCTGAAATACGTTCAAGTGTGTTGAAGTTGGGAGGGTTCATAGTGGACATTTGAGGAAGTTTGTTGAAATTGGAGGTTTCATAGGTTCCAGAACTGTAGAAAACATGGTGTATTGAACATCCCTGAGCAAATCCCTTAAACTAATCCATTGAACAGTTGATGCACCAGCTTCTCTGAAAAACTCTGCTCCTAGATCAGTGTGTAGATATGTTACTATGAATGGGACATGAGAAGCAGCTGAACATTGCCGCGCATCCAACTCAGTTTTGCTGAAGTTATAAACCCTACATTTGATGATACATGCATGTATCCCATTAGATCCCATCAAATATGCCCATTCTATGGATTCTTCTTATATGGCAGTGTGTCAAAACCTTGTACCCCTGTAGTTCACATCAAAATAGCTGGGATTTATGGATGTTCCCCTAAAAATGCTATTTTCATAGGTATTGATCCATACCCATATGGATCCATATTTTACCCACATCAATCTTCGCAGGACATCATCGGCATTGCGACCACCGGCAGCGGCAAGACGGTGGCCTTCCTTTTCCCCGCCTTCAGGTCCCCGACCATCAGCTCGAAAAGGAAACCATGAGATGGATGAACTGATGATAATCGATGATAAACTAACAAAAATCTATGGAAAGATCCACCATTTTCAATGGGTAAATGCATTATTTCAATGGGCCATTTTCAATAGCTATGTTAAATTACCGGAGGGTAATCTATGATCATTTGATAGTTGATGGGGATTTTGTGTGATATCATATGCGACCTGGGGATACCGTATTTTCAGAGAAACCCACAGGGATAGCGTGAGTCAACCAGATCTTTATTACCCGGGGGCAAACATCCGAGTTTTTTCCCACATGGTTTGGATGTGCCGGCTCTTGCAACATCTCGTTTCGTAGGCACATCATCGAGACGAAGGCCAAGCCAGACGATCCGCTGCTGCTTTGCATGTCGCCCACACGAGAATTGGCCGTTCAGGTGGAGAATGAAGCGCACAAATTTGGTGCCTTGGTAGACTATGCGGCCGACACTTTATGGGACATGTTCACCCTTTCGGGGTTGGCTTACTATGTTTTTTTTTTTGTAAGATTTGATTCGATTCTGGGCGACTATAGGGAATTATATAATGCAATGAACATTAGAATTCATTGGGTTCAACGGGTTCCGTACTTGGCTAGCCAGTACGGGTGATTGGCAAATGCTTTGCACGTGCTATATAATTAATGTGTGTGCATTTTGCAAGATAAGGCTTGGGGCAACTTTCAGTTCTTAAGACGAGAATTGATAGCAACAGTAGGAATTTAGATGTTCAGCTACTATACATGATAAACCCATGGATATTCCCATATTATACCCATAACAATGGAGTGTACATCCACATGACAGTTGCTTATTGGACCTCCGGTATCGACTCTTGCAGGGCATTTCACCATGGCGCCAAGGCAAGCACTGTGGCATCGTCACCGTGTGTGTCTATGGAGGTGTTGGCAACAAACGCCGCCTGGTGAGAAGTGACCAGGGGGGAGGTTGGGATTTGTTAAAACACAATGTCCATGGATATCCAAAATTCCAATGGCTTATCATAGTCTTCCCCATTATATATAATGTATATATTATATATAACGTATATATATATATAATATAATATATATATATATGATTATATATATATACGATTATATATATGATTATATATACACATATAATTACATAGAATTGAAGTCCTGTGGTTTTCACAATTTTTGTGCAAAGCCAAGAGTTGATTCCACATCCACTGCCATCCCCTCAATGTCTATATGTGCCTATCTCCACGTGCAACCGTGACCATCCATCTATAAGTCAAGAGCGGTGGTTTCTTCATATCCAATAATTTACTCCTGTCGTGACAAAGGTGAAACATTTCTTCATTTGGTTGAGGCTTTAAAATACACTGGAATGTGATTTAATTTATGCCATACCAACATGAACAATAGCCATCTCGCATTTTGTTCAAGATTTGCTCAAGATTCATCATTTTTATGTCTCCCACTGTTGTTTGTATTTCAGTGAAAATAGTGGACTACACCCAGATAGGATCAATACCAACCAGTAGAGGGTTACCGACATGTTGCTCCTGCATCGCTCGGGGCCCTTGAAAGAATCTGGAAGATGTAGGGCTGGGTCAGATTTGGGGTTTCGGATCGCCAAACTGAGGTGACCAGGGACGTGATTTGGCCAAAGGCTGCCATTGTTTGGTCGCCACACCAGGCGCACAAACCACCAAAGACACCAAAAGACATCGTCAAATGTTGGTTTGGTTTTGTGATTTGCAAGATGGATCATGCGTTGGAGAGATGGTCCACCTTCGGTTTGATGGAAACAGTGTTGCAACAGTCTCTTCGCATCCTTCAGACTTCGTGTTTGTGAACCGTTCCAACATGCTTCAGCTGAATTTCTACTTCGTGAAGTTGGATGTTTCTGGCAGATTTTGGCACATCCACGTCCCAACCTGCACGTATTTCATGTTGATGATCCTACTTGGCAAGAAGAACTGGTCAGCTGGATGATCCACTTGCAGAAACAGCCCTGACCTGATTGAAAGCTTGCTGCTAGGACGACTCAATGATTTCGTGGAAGGGAAGGAGGTTCGACTTGGCAACTTGGATTTGATCTGTGTCAATGAGCCATGACTAGTCGAACCAGTGCCAGTTGCTTTGGTCCCATGGGCTTGGGTCCCAGGCAACGTCTCTCGCTTGGTGGTGGACGAAGCTGATCGCATGTTGGCAGCTTGGCAACGGTGCCTCTGAGCTGATTTGCTCAGACTAAGATGTGGCTATGAGTCAAAACCCTGATACCCGGATGGTACCCTAAGTTGGTTTATGGATGTTTATTCCCCCAAAACATGGTAATACTATAGGTTTTGACCCATCCCCATGTTGAGATGTAGTTTTGATGATGTTTTGATGATGTTTCATGATTTATCAAGCGCATGAATAAGGATGAATAAGATAGGGAGGCCCCTGGACGGCTGGTAGGGGCGAAGCTGAATGATTATAGATGAGGATCTGCTTGATAGTTGTGAATCAAAGAGAGTGGCTTGACCCTTCGGTTGCGTATGACTATGGTGATTCTGCTGTTTTTCATTGCTATGCTATGGTTGTGATCTAGACATGAAGGATCGTTCAGTCAGAAGACCTCCCCAGTATCAGTAAATCATCAGAGGCAGAACGCCTTGCCAAGGACATGGGTTTTGAACCTCAAATTCGCAAGGCCGTCAAAGAAGTGAAGGATGGGATGCTTGCAGGGGATGTTCTGGGAGGTTTGCTTTGAAACGACATCCTCAAAGGCATAAAGAAAATTAAAGAAGTGGGGTGAGGATATGTAAGGAGAAATGCGAAAAAAAAGATGGAAAACAAAGAATTTTACCCAGGGAACAGAAATCTCCAAGCCAAGCTGAAACAGTAAATGGTAATGTTGACCCCAGATTCATAAACACCTGCGCTTCCCTGGGCTTCAATTTGGGGGGTGCCATTTTCTTGGCCATGTATCCAAGAATTTTGGTGTGAACAATTTGTAACTGACCAATGAACAAATCATGATTATAATGATATATATATATATATCATATCATGATCCTGGCTATTTAAGTAAGCATTTAGCCTCAGAATGAATTTGATGTGTCATGGCTATTTGACTCTGATTCTACCTTGGTTGCTTCGCCATTTTCATCGTTGGATCCAGGAGAAGACTGAGCGTCAAACGCTGTTCTTCACGGCCACCTGGAACGCCAACGTGCAGAAGATCGCCGCGGACTTTCTGAACAAGCCGTACCAGGCCGATCTACGTTTGGGTTGTGGGGGGGTACAACATACCAACAATTTTTCGGGGATATGTATATGATATATATATATATAACTATGTATAGTATAACCATATATAATATATAATTATATACACATACACATACATACATACATACATGCATGCATGCATGCATACATACATACATACATACATACGTATATATAGTATACGCAGTTATGTACAGTATATATCATTATACATGATATAATGGGATGATATAATCAGTAAGGGCAGTACGACGACCAAACATCTTGGGGATTTAATCCAACATTTGTTCAATGCAGCTTAATCAAGCAACTATTGGGGAGGAACGTATGGATGTTTTCCCAAAATTGGGATACCTCAACACCATGGGGTTTTCCCGTTTTCCCATCAAACATGACCACGGCCAACTTGGATGATTTGGAGGCACCTCAAATTTAAAGAACTCCCCCATCTGGGTTCATCACAATCTAACTACCATCCGACGTCACCATGTTGATGATAGTGTATCCATTGGGAATACATAGGACCTTAAAATCCTCAGGTTGGCGATTTGATATAACTCAGCAGAGATGATGCCACCCACAAGGGGTGTGTGGGATGGACGACTTTTTCCCTCAACAAAAGCTATTCTGAAACTGGAGTGGAGTTGAACCCTTGGCAGTTGCAAAATCTCGGAAGCCCCTGGAAATACGCTTAGGGGACGTTGGGGAATGGATGGGAATGGTGAACTCACCTCACTCATAGGATTTGCTCATGCAAAGGATATGCTGGCCTCGTAGAGTGAACATTGGTTGTCCAAGGTTTAAGATGGTTTAAGATGGTTTAAGATGGTTTAAGTCAATCATCTGCATGGGATTAAATCATTTCTTCGGCCATGGAGCGTTGTTGATATCCAGGGATTTATTTTTCTTCCACCCATGACTATCATATAGGTTTGGTCATCCCCTCACCAAAAGTATGTAGATACATGATTCTACCATTAACAAGCGGATTGGTTAAAGGGAGCATCTAGCCCGTTGTCTATCATATATATATATACATTCCCAGATAGAGATATTCCCAATATATTCCCATTATATTGCCAAGAACTGCCTTTTTTTAATGGTTTTTACCATCAAATCCCTGCGCGCTCAAACACCAGGTAAAGATTGGCAGTTCGGAGCAGCTCAAGGCGTCCGACAGCATCAAGCAGGTGGGGCATCCCAATTCATTGTAGGAGATTATGGAGTATGGGGATTATGGCTCAGAACTATTCATGTATCATCATGAATAATGAATATATATATATATATATACATATTCTAGATTGAGAAACGGGCTGACATCTTGTATTCAAAATGATTGATCCACCAATGTTGGATTGTTGGATGGTTTTAACAGCAAAGAATGAGCAATTTGGTGGCATTGGACCCCGAGGTTCGACATGGACCCATGCTATGGATCAAAATCATGTGAAACTCAACAATGTGCAAACTTTCCAATCGTTCGGTCTGGAAACATTACCCATAATATCCACAACCACATGTGTATGACACACATATATATATAGATACATATATACACATACACATGTAATTAATTATATAAATACATACATTCACGTTATTGCAGGTTGTGTCCGTCGGTTGACGCAGAAGAGGTGATTGATGTCAAACATGATGAGGGCTTTTCAAAATGACCGGGTCATGTTTTGGGAGACAACTCAACCCTTCCACTGATAAAAGTGAGTCAAGTCGGGCTGGCGAGTTTTGCTGGCGACCAGGGGACACACTTACTGTATATAATCCGATGTGAAGTTCAATTTATCCTTCAATCTGACCTGTTTTTCGAAACACTGCTTGGCTGGACTTGAGATACCCTTCTCATTCTTGAGTCTTTGAGGAGCAATATCTGCAAGATCCTCGGTGTCTTGTTGTCCCTTTGCCATCGAGTGTTTTCATTGATAGGTTCCACCTGGATTTCCTTTATGAACATTGAGCTGTTCAAAGTCCCACGGTTTATTCATATCATCTAGCAAATTAATTGGAATGGGTGTTTTATGAATATCCCCAATTCGACACATGTGTAGTCTCTGCTCAGTTGGTCAAGATTGTGGACCCGGACAAAAAGGTCCGCCACCTGACCAAACTCTTCTTGGAGTATGCGCCTTGGACGGTGAAACACCTGGCTATGTGAATGGATGTTCTTCGGAAAACCAGTTGGGTGAGACAGGCCCCTTTAGATTTGGGGAAATACTACAGTACTCATATGACGTACCCGAAATTGGAGAGATCCAAGCAGAGGAAGAAACAACCACAATTTTTGAGAGATGGATGATGCAGGAAGTATTTGAAAAGAGGACATGAGGTATGCTGGGCGCTTTCTTTCTACAGCCCCTCTCCACCCGGTGGGGACCAGATCCATGGCACCCAGTTGGTACACTGTCGATCCATGCAAGCGAACTAATTGTCACAATTACCTTTTTAATGTGTTTTAATACCAATCTTTGATTTTTCCAACATGTTATCTGACCTATTTCTTGGTGTTTCATTTACGCTCTCTTAATGGGTGTTCAGTCTAAGTATTGACAAAGATGTGGAAGACTGGCCCTTTGGAGAAGTCGCCAAGGACATCTCTGAGAAGGGTCGTGGAGAAAATCGTGCCATGATCTTCTGCAACAGCAAAAAGATGTGTCAACAACTGGAAGATGGTCTGAATCGAGCGCGTGTTCGCTGTGATTCAATCCATGGCGACAAGGACGAGTTGTGTGGTGCGAACGGTGATTCATGAAGATTTCAGCATGGGAACGGTGAGTGAGATGTAGGTGAAAAAATGGGCATTGTGGGGATGCAATTTTTTAAGCGGAACACATGTGGGAATGATGCCGGACAAATCTCAGCCATTTGTTTTCATTGCACGGATAATTGAGCTATCACTTCTGCGCGCTGGTAGCTTTGACCTGCTTTGATCCGGGGTGGACCATGGAGAGTGCAGCCGTCAGTGCCATAAACCCCTCGAAGTTTCACAGCCACCTTGTGGAGGAACAGAAAGACCGTGAACGAGCTCTGAATGATCTTCGCGATGGATACACCAAGATCATTTGTGCCACAGCCTCTCTGCAAGCGTTGGGGGCCGGGCGAGGGAGAGGCGGTTCTCATGTTTCTTTGGCAGCGATTCCGACAGTGAACTCAGTTTCATTTTTGATATGTTGTGATTATGCTTGAAAGGCACTCCAAGGATCCTTCACATCGCCATTAATCATACCTTTTGGCTCTCACATTTTTCTTGCTCAAGATCTACATCTGCTACATGCAAGTACCTGCGGAGTAGTCGAATATTTTTTGACGTGTGGTCTTGCACGACAGTCGCCCCAAATCCGGATAAATCTATCTGTATGTCCATAATATGGATATGATCAATGATATAATATATGAAATAATATATATATATATATATCTGGGTAAATTATAACGACCTCACTGCGACCTCACTGGAATCATGATTAGTAAGGGAAATCATCCCCAAATGGCCTTAATTCAGGTTAGTGAAATATTATAATTTACCCGGATATATATATATGTAACATGGTTTGCTTTTTCCAAAGAGAACATCCTTCTGTACTGTGAACTTGGAGACAAATTTGTGAGAGACTCGCAAGTCCGTCAAAATTCACAGATTCTAGAATTAGCTTGAGGAAACGTGGGAAACCCAACCAAATTTGATGATTGAAAAACATTATTTCCTTTAAACATCCCTCAAATGAATCAATTTCAAATCGAATTCTGAAGTCGTTGATCTATTATAATTCATTTTCGGCATTTTCATCAACGTTCGTTGATTTTTGGTAGATCTTCATCCCTTTTCATGTGTTTTCAATTTGTTCCATTTTCCCTCCATGTTAATCCATTTGCACTCATTCTCCCATCCAATTTCATCCATATTTTATCCATCTGTCATCCATTCTTCATCCATTTTTCATCTCATTTCTCATCCATAAAATTCCATAAAATTTCCATAATCTAAATGGATGGTTCTTCCGTATCTAATTCCATATCTAGATATGCACCGTTCATCATCATTCCATAGATTTTCCCCATCGATGTCTCCAGGACGTTGCGGCCCGCGGCCTGGATGTGAAGGGTGTGACCTTGGTCATCAACTACGACCCGCCCAAGAACGCGGAGGAGCGGCCCAAAATGGTATATGTCATATCATTCATATATATATATATATGTGATGATGATGATGATGATGATGATGATGATGATGATGATGATGATGTCGATGATTTCACATGGTTTCTCAACTACTGTATGTAGAATAGTTATGACTGGGATAATGATAATGGGGTTGAATGAGGGATATAATGAGGGTTGTACTGGGGGTTGCGGCAGATAACCTTGGGATTTAGCCAACTACTCGTGTTTTGATGGCATAAAATGGAATGCAAAGGGAGAATGGGATCTAGTGGGACAAATATCAAGCTTGATATGACTTGGGATGTTCCCAAATTGGAGAATACCCTACAAATCCCTACAATTCTGATTTTAACATCATTTTCCACAGCATGATACTTTGGGCTTTCCTATTTCCGTCCACGCTGGGACAGTCCAATGGCTCGCAGTGTGCCGCGGACCATCCAAGAGGTATGTAACCCAGGCAACACGGATTTTTAATGAACCATAGCCTCTGGTAAACATACAAAAAGCTATGGAAAATGGACATATAAATAGGAGTTTTCCCATTAAACATGGTGATTTTCCATAGTTATGTTAGTTTACCAGAGGGTATATACTATCAGAAAGATTTGATATTGATATACCGTACCTAAAATGATACAACCGGGTCCCTGACAATGTTTATATTGCAGATATCATAAATGCAATATAACCAAGGGAGATGTTCAACCATAAGTAGAAGCACCCCCCAGTGGTCATGAAAGCTGGGTTTTGCATTGTAGGTGGATAGTAAAAGGATTGAACAAAAAGGACTGTACATGGATGATACTGTAGATGGGTAGATTCCCTACAATAGAAAGCTGACTACCCCCATCCCCCAAATGATACTATAGAGACTGTAGTATAGAGGGAGATGTTTATCAATAGGATTATACACACACAAACAAATACATGTACATACGCACCTTCCACAGCTGGGGTGTCTATTTGCAATCTGGTAACTATATTTCCGAAGTTGCACTGATTACCAAACAACTATTGTTGCATCGCAAGACACAACGCCGTCCTTTTCCCACATTCCTTCGGGTGAACGATGTGGAAAGCTGCTTTTCCGAACCCTTGAGAAGCGGCGCAGGACTATGTGCATCGCATTGGGCGAACGGGCAGAGCTGGAATGAAGGGTAGCATGGAGAGCATGGTGTCCAAAGATCACCGTACAGTAGACAGCGGGGAAAATCTCATTGGACCTTACCAACATCTCAACATATTTCGATCAATGATCGTAGTGGGCCACTGGCCATGCTTTGACCGTTTTGAAGTACTGTACCTTAAGTTTAAATGTTCCAACCCAGAAAATGGGCCTGTCAAAGTCCTTGCAGGGACAGTGAGTGATGGTAATATATATATATATATTTATATATTATATATATATATATTTATTTATTTATATTGTATAGTATATACTGTACTGTACATACTATCAACCGCAGCAGTAACAGCACGGCAGTCACTCCTGTGCCATGGATCCAAGGTACAGCCGTCACCTTCTTGTCGGATCGGGATGACTTTCAAGCCCGGCAGATCAAATCGGTGATGCTGCGGAACAAGCAAGAGATCCCCAGAGAACTTCAGGCAGAATGGGTTTAAGCATTCCACTTTGTAGCATGTTGCTGGATGAGGACTTGGACATTTTGCTGAAACATAACAGTAGGGTAGCTGAAATCTGACAAGGTAGTCTGGAGAGTGGTTTTATATTTTGTCTCATTCCAGAACAGTCCCATGTAAAAAAGACAACAACACACCTTGGTTTGAACTTTGATTGTCGCTGAACAGATCACTTGAAACAGGACAAACCAAATCCGAGTTTGTGTGATTTTAATTCAATCCCATCCGCAACGCAAGTCTCTCACTGATGTTGGATATATGATCCCTACTCCAACCCCGATCTTAACTCAGAAGATCGCAGGCCCTGTCTGATGGCACTTTGCCTCGTCGCCGTCGCAGCCGCTCCCCGCGACGCAAGAGCCGTTCGCGGCGCCGTAGCCGTTCGCGGCGGCGCAGCCGTAGCCGTCGCAGCCGGTCGCGACGGCGCAGCCGGGACAAGCGCAGCCGTGACCGGAAGAGCCGTGACCGGAAGAGCCGCGACCGGAAGAGCCGCGACCGGAAGAGCCGCGACCGGCGCAGCCGAGATCGCGAGCGGCGCAGCCGGGAACGGCAGAAGAGTGAAGGAAGAGACAGGTCCAAGTCCAGAGACAAGGATGAGCCACAAGAGAATGGCAAGGCTGAGCCACAAGAGCCAGTGAAAGCAATTGTGCCACATGTCCCACAAACGCAACCAGTAGAGGCTCCTGCACAACCACAGGCAGTGCAACCTCCAGCGGTTCCTCAGTTCCAATATCCATTTCCTCAAGCTTTGCCGTCGCAGCCAGCGCAAGCTCAGCATGTGCCGCACATTCCGATGCCATCCATGCCTCAGATCCCGCTTCCAGGGATGCCACATGCCATGCCAGCGACTGCGCCTGCGCAACCATTTAGTTGGATACAGCCAACAGGGCCTGCTACAACTCCAGCTGCCTCTGCCCCATTCATGGCACCCCTAGCGACTGCCCCTGGATTCCCGGCCTTCGGAGCACCAACCGCTCCGCCAGCTCCGCAAAGGTATAGCTGGCTCCAATAGAAAATTCGGGACGGATCGAGATCATCTTGATCCTTAACCCCCCAAATAGTTGAACAATACATCAAAAACTAAAACAATTCATATATAAATTATACATTTAATACAATTATAATCAATTATATCTACATATGTATATTTATGATCTGGAATTAAAGATATGATAATTGATTCGAATATTAAATATACAGGCAGCAATTTTAGTCGTAACGATTTTATTTGTTTGAGCTCTTGCTAATGGGGAGCTTTGTTTGGGAGGTCGTAATGATTTTTATTATGCCTATGGAATTTATGTTATTGTTTTTAATGGAATTAATTATTAATAAATTATTTTTGAAAAATTATATAATATATTTAAATAAATATAATTTGGAAATATTTTATATTATTTGAAGAAATTGAATAATATATATTTATTTAAATTTATAATTCGAAAATTTATATTTTATAATTTTTAAATATATAATATTTTTAATTATATTTTTTTTTTAAATTTCAAAAATCCATAAAATATTTATTTTTTAAAAAATATTTTTTTTTTTTTTCCTAAATATATATAATTTTTAATAATATATATATAATTAAATTTATATTAAAAATTAATATATATATATATTATAATTTATTTTTTTATAATATAAAATATATAATTAATATTAAATATTGATAGG
>Ga0126342_10015999_pt1 | contig 13100 bp, 15 predicted proteins | sample Cyp1metagenome_FD_92528 | JGI IMG/M metagenome (GOLD analysis project Ga0126342, IMG submission 92528) | Coral microbial communities from Lord Howe Island, Old Settlement Bay, Australia - Cyphastrea 1 metagenome | ecosystem: Host-associated > Invertebrates > Cnidaria > Coral ... | reverse complement strand
ATAGACAGACAGACAGACAGACAGACAGATAGATAGATAGGTAGGTAGATAGATAGATAGAGATAGATAGAGATAGATAGAGATAGATAGAGATAGATAGAGATAGATAGAGATAGATAGAGAATTCATAGAGATAGATAGAGAGAGATAGATAGAGAGAGAGAGAGATAGATAGATAGATAGATAGAGAGAGAGAGAGATAGAGATAGAGATAGAGATAGAGATAGATAGATAGATAGATAGATAGATCTTCATATTTATAGAGTCGTATTCAGCTGTATCTAATATCATTCATCCACAGCGTGGCTCCGGGCCCGGAGCCTTTTGCACGGCCTCGTAGAACCGTTCGTCGCTGGTACCTGGCCATGGCTCGTGGCTCAGCTTCAGCGAAGGGACTTCGAAAATTTCAAGAGTCTCACGGGGTGGTAAAACAAATGTCGACAAAATGTTGATATATATATATATATTGTGGCTCTAAAAGGATGAAATGCGGAGGCAACGGAATCAACGAAGCATGGCAGCACCGTGCAGCAGGCACGGTCAAAACAACCAACTGGTTTTCACTTGCGCCCAAGACGTCTGAGGGATTCGCACAACCTGTACATGAGTCAACCTGGCATCGTGGAATGTGATGGAAAGCAGAACGTGTTTCTCAGCCCCCAAAAGTTATTGTTCCATGATGCTTGACTCGTTTTCTTACGGCTTTCAGCTTGTTTTTCACGGCTTAGGACCTGTTCCTCATCTTCTATCATGAAACAACCGCTTTGAAGGAGTTTCAGAAGTTGTTCATGGTGGCCTCCAGCAAACTTCGTCATGCTGTCAGCCGGGTTATGATTGTGAGGAACCCATCGAGGCCGGCCGCGGCAAACTAAAGGCTTTCGCGAGTGATCGCTGCTTCCAGTGCACTTCTATCATCGTCACCCTGACTCTGTTCTGAATTCAAAGAATCATACAAGCTTTTGGCATCCATCACACAAATGCTATGGGGATCCACAAAATTCTTTGAGTCGGGTGCGATGACAGTTGCCTTCCCTGATGCTTCTAAGTACTGATCTTCTGTCAGCTGTTTTCGACGTGGGCTAAATAAAGTGAGACATCGCGATGCTTCGGAAAAATGCATCCAAACGCTCCATTGGACCTGTTGCAGCTGACATTGACATCGCCTCGCAAAGCAATGGGGATGCTGCTTTGCGTCTCAAACGCTTTGATCGCCACTGCATCAATGATACCGGAGCACTTTCACCACGATTCAAAGCAGGGGAAGTGAACCCTAACAACCAACCATGTTGTGATTTTTCTTTGCCGCTGGTATCAAATGCAGAGTCTCCTATCAGAATCAAACACAAATCTTTCTCAGGGATAGCATGAATTCTGAGAACTACCGGAAAAGTCTTCAAATGTTTCACTGCGTCATTCGCCGCAAAGATGTGCTCCATGGTTGGACTCGGAAATGCTGAAGCCAAGATCGAAGCAGCGGATGAAGCATCGGGTCGTCCTTCTCTCGACACCCAATTCAGTGAAGCAATCAGACCTCGGAGTTGCGTTTTCTCACCTTCTGACAGTTTGACATCGGCAGCGTTCTTTTTCAGTACTTTTCGTTGAGGCACTATGGGTTCCAGCCTGGTGTAGATGAACTCATCCATGTTGCTTTCGAATGAGAAATCTGGCAGCTGTCGCAGAAATCGTCCAGCATAGTTGGTTCCCTCCTTCGATTGGAGGTCTTCAATTTTCCCATACTTCAACATAGCTTCCAACTTCTGCATGCATTTGACGTGTTCTGCGCCACCAGCTTCTGCCATGTCGTCCACTTCGATGACGATGAAACCTTCTGATGGAGCGCCCGGTTGAGGGTCTTTGGACGGCAGCGTCGGCACGCAACGGTCGTAGCAGTTTACCACATAGCCCAACTGCTCTGTCGCCACTTTCAGCAATGTCCGTCTCCACCAGCTTGGCCCGGAAACCAGTCCATATATTTCAGTTTTCAAAAGCAGCAACTGACGTTCATCCAAGCCTTCTGGAGCTTCGTCCCTTGGAAGTCTGCAGGCAAGAGGTCTTGTCCTCGTTGTCGGCAGCGACTGCAAGAATGCAGTCTTCACATCTTTGACCCTTGTCTTCCAGCGTCTGCTTGCAGCTAGTTGTAGACAAGGATATAGTGATGTGGAAAGCGGTGTCGGCGATGACCTTTCCACTTCAAGTATCTGGGGATCTTGCCATCCAACTGCACAAAGTCTGGATTTGGGGTTTGTGGCATCAGCTTCAAGTTCAGTGGCTTGCAGATGCCCTTGTGTCAGTGCCTTGGCTTTGTGCTCCTCTAACTTCTGCTTGGAACTGCGATCCGCTTGTAGCGATCAACGTACTTGGAGTCGATGATCTGTTCTGGAGTCTCGTTGGCAAACTTCAGGCTGTCCTCTACGGACAAAATCTCAACCGCACCTGTGGCAACCAAGCTGTCCAGCTCCTTCTTGCGTGAGGCTCTGAACTGAACCTTCTCAGCTTCAGACAACTTTGAAAATTTCCACCTGACCAAAAGAAGACTTGGCCTTGGAAACATACATGCATCGATCTCTGGCACAGTATATAGCTCGCTTCAGCTTCTGACTTCGCAAATGAAACACCATCATCTGTGTACGGCTGTAGCGTTGTTCGCCGCACTTCTCGATCAAACCTCCATGTAGCACCAACAAATGCCATTGAAGCTTGTCCTGCAACTTCTGCAGAGTCATTGTCAAAGTCAATGACTTCCAGGAAAAATGAATGGCCTGGAGGTCTCGGCAAGGATCGAGTGCCCGCATGAAAGGGATATGGTGTTCTTGGATTTGGCGAAGTCACCGAGCAATTGCCAAAAAGTGGAGCGGGCTCGGTCACTGAAGTTCTGGTCATTGTAGGAGTTTCTGGCTGGTCCAGCAGAACATCATCAGATCTCAAGATCTGTGGTGGCGTGTATGGGCCTCGCCGCATTCTTTCAGTGAGCGAGGGGCCAAAAGATCTTGAAGGCATTGATTCTGCATTCGCAGGTGTGGTTCCATCTGAGGTCTCATCCATTGGCGCTTCTTCTGGAATCACCTGCATTGGGGCAGCGCCATCAGCTGCTTCTGATACTGCGCTAGCACGGCGACTGGCTTGCTCAGAACCAGGCGCAATAGCTGAATTCGAGCCTTCTTCAGTTTCGCCAGACTCTGCTGTCGACGATGGGTTTGTAGAAGTTTGCTCAGTGGTGCTGCTTCTACTTGAACTCATAGTTTCATCTGATGGTCCTTGTCATTGGCGTGGTTGTGATTCAGGACGGTCTTCACGGATGTTCAGGGTGCGCATGACTTCATCAAAGTACTCACCCGTTGGACCACCTTCTGCAGATACGTCTTGGAAAACAACGTGGCCAGGCTTGTGAAGTTTTGACAGCATCTCCTTTGACATTTCAACTATCAACTCTGCTCCAAGTTCTTCTTCTGCAGTTGCAAGTCTCAACTGTTCTCTTGAAGCTTTCCACAAGCGACCACGCATGGAGATCCATGTTGATTTTCCAGAAGGATCTTCCGCAATCGTCACACCAGGACCAACCCAACCTTTGTAAGAGGGTGAATCTCTAAAGACATAGACCCAAGAGCCAATGGGAATGTTCACCTGATCCGTCGTTCGAGATTGAGCTCTGATGCTTCGTCGAACTGCTCCTTGGTCTTGACGGCGAAGCCATTCCTGCGAAGCAACTTCACGGATCTGCCAAGCTCTGTGGATTGGGTCAGGAGCTGCAGCATCCACCAACTCTTGATTCAGCGCATCTGAGGACATCAGGCTTGCAGGAAGTCTCAGATTCTTTCCAAATACACGCTGCATGGGACTGAAACTATATCGGTCCATGTATCTGTTCCTACATGCAACGGTTTCTGCAATCACCAAAGGAAGTTCCTCAAGAGACGCTGCTGTCGCTTGAGCTGTTGCTAAAATCTTCTCCTTCAGAATTCCACCAGCTTTCTCAGTGCGTGTGTTCTGCCATGGGCTTTGTGCATCTATGTAGTGCAAACCAACGCCCAAACCGCCAATGTTCTGTTGCAGCTTGTCGCTATAGAACTCCTTACCTCTATCCGTGATGAGACGAACAGGACGACCATAGTGCTGCAACCAAACCTTCATGAAGACTTCAAGGACTTCTTCTGCGGATTTGTCCTTGCAAATGCTGGCCTGCTGGAAGTTTGTTCCCCAACAGAGCATGTTCAACAAGATCACCTGATGACCCTTGAAATCCAGGAAGCACAAATCGATGCCAACCACCGTGTTGAACTCAAGCGCACGCAACAAGTGACCAGGTCTTGAAGGTTTTGGCCTTGGTCTAGCATCGCATGTGGGGCATCTGAAATGCTTTTTTGGTCCATTCAATGATGTGATCTCGAACACCAGCATTTTGCAACGCTCGCACAAAGACTTCATTGCCAGGATGTCCAAGGTTTCTATGAACTCGGTGGACTTCTCGGCGAAGATTTGGAGCGAGCGAAAATTCTCCATCATCGCTTCTTTGAAAACCCTCAAGTCGGCTCAAAGGGCGAGCCACACCTGGCTGCTCACCAACATGTCTCATCTGCCGTCTTGCTTCAGCAACCATATCTTCAACCTCCTCGCCTTCTTCTGGGGCTTCAACATCCATGAGAGGCATAACCGCCTTTGACGAAGTTCCAGGTTGGGAAGATGTACCTGGCTCAATGGATTCCAGCCGTGCAGCATTTCGAATTCCATCGTGCTGCGAAAGTCCAACGGCTGGTGCGGATGCTGGGCCCTCTTGACCGCAAAGTCCAAGGTCAAGGTGAAGTCCATAGGCCGCATTGACATCGGCATCCAATTCCAAGCAACCCTGAGAAAAGACATGAGCTTGCGACCCCAGGTTCTTGCCAAAGGCGAATGCTTGTTGAAGATGATTGGGATGTTGTAGGTATGCCTTTATTCCCAAAGCTTCTTTGATGCCGCTCACACCTGCCTTGACAATCCTTGACAAACGTTGGAGTGTAAACAGCCGCGTACTTGGCTGCACCACCAATCAGCTGACCATGGTGATGATTTTTCTGACATACGTTATACGTTGTGAGCATGGGCAGCAATCTCATCAATGTAGGTGGCAAGGATGGTTGGCTTCTGAACAGGTTCGCCTTGATGAAGTCCAAACTGGCACATGCCAGCTCGCACCAAGTGGACCTCAGGATTTTCAACAAGTGTACGCACTCTGGGTCTCTGCCATGATGTCGCAGGTGCAGGCTGCTCCAAAATGAAACCCCTGCGCTCCCCCATCTGCAAGTCTGCAAGGGACACACTGAAGTCCATGTGTTGTTCACCTTCAACTTCTTCCTGTCGCACTTGACGGCTATCTCGCTTGCTGTTGGTGAGCCGTCGCAAAGGAGAGAATGTTGTGCATGGAGGGGCGAGCAGCAGCACCGCAGGATGTAACTTTGCTATCAATGCAAGGGCTTTCTTCCGATGCTCAGGAATTCGGAAGTCCCAGCCAGTTGTCAAGTCCAAAGCAATCTGGCCTTTCCCTTGAAGACATGCCTCTTTGGTCACCCTGGGTGGTGAGTAAACTTCACCAACGTGATCCAGATAATTTCGTAGTGCTCCAACAACAAAATGCCGTTGGTTTCTGTCCAAAATCTTGGGCGTTCCCTCAAAGTCAGTCCGTGGCAACTGCTTCAAGCTGCCATTCACAAAGTAAGAAAAACGATACATGCCATCTTCGGTCTTGTCGCCACCTCGGCTTTCAAGATGAACCTGATTGCCAAGCAAGTCATTCAGCCTTGCATCTGCATGTGGCAGCCACGACCAAATCATGACATATGAAAAAAAAGCCACCCTTGACATAGTTCCCAAGGTCGTTCTCGGCATGCATGTGGTGCCCTTGGGAGTCCGTGGCTTGACATCTGAATTCATGGCTGATTCACCGTCCGCGATGGCCAGGGGACTTTCCTCCTCCTCCGAGGAGTTCAGCACGTGCGTCTCTGCATTGCCCGTCTCGGTTGATGGCTTGGACGCTCTGGCACGGCTTCGGGCTATGCAAGAATGACCCCGGATGACATCTTCTTGCGGCTTTCCTTCTCCCTTGCGGCTTTCAGGAGTTGCTGTTCCAGTAGTTGATCTGCCGTCAGCTTGGTCTTGTTGGGAGTGATGGGCCCTTGGGTGCTGCTGGATTCGGACGATGCGCTGTTGCAAGAGAGAACTGCTTGATCTTTGGCATCTACATTGACATCCCTACTGAAAACTTTGACATCTGCTGGAACATCTGCAAAATGAACATGCTTGACATCACGCTGAACTGCAACATTCTTGGTGTCATTCTCAAACTGTTTCCCTACACGGCATTGAGCATTGGCGCCGCTGCAGCAGTGGTGGCGGCCTTGCAAGAAGTCATACATGTTGCATCACGTTCTCCGCCAGCATAGGGAATACAGGGTTTTTCAGGGTTCACAACAGTGCCAAAATTGCAAAAATTGCCAAACGAAGTGCTTGAAAACGGCAGTTGCTCAAAAAACACATCACCCGACCAAAAAGGAAGTTGGCGCTGTTGGACATGTTGCCATGAATCATGTATGGACATAGGAGATGCTGAAGGCATATCTGAAAATGAAGCCACTGTCACCCTTGAACGTTTCAATGTGGAAATCGCCGAAGCACTGAAAGTTTCTTTTTGGATCGACCAGTGTAGTACGGCGCCCCTTCAAGGTTCCCATGTACTGCAGCTGGTCATCTGTTTTCAGCCACGCCGCAACACCTGGTTGCTGTCGCAAAGAGACATTCTTTCGCATGTGCTTCTTTGGCAGGGCAAAAGGGTTACCATCTTTGAGGTTGAGCTCTTCTCGAAGCTGCTCAGGTGGTGTCCAGATGAAACTCGTTTCACTGGAGTGCTTCGGCCACTTCGCAAAATGAACTGCTCAGTGTTGGTGTCAATGGCCGCTCCCACCAATTCAATGTATGAGATGGGCAGCAGGAAAGGTGTCTTGAACGCACCCTCGTCAGAAATCTCAGTCACCCTCAGCAATCCATTGGTTTTGGCAACACCAACAGGAATGTCGAATAACTCCGACAATCTTTGCGCTTCCACCAATGCCAGCGCATGTCCCTGTAGACCCTGGGGCCTGCGCTGGTTGCAGTCCAAAACGCGCAATCAGTTGCATCATGGCGGTTGAGCCAATGACAGCTTCTTCAGCCGCAGTGTCGACCACGGCCTCATGTCCACATGTTTGAACCCCAGCGTAGACTGCAAACTTTCTGCTCCTTAGTCTCGGAGATGTTGACAAAGTTCAGAATGGTGACATAGGTTCTGTTTTGGAGGACACCTGAACTACCTTGGCAGACAAAGAAGTTGCTTGCAGACTCTTCACGCCGGTTGGGGCACTCACGAGACATGTGGCCAAGCTGGAAGCAAGAAAAACATCTTGTTTTCGCCATGGGCTCCTCAGGAGTTCCTCGTGATCCTTTTCCACGTCCTTGGCCACTTTGGAAAGAGTTTGAACTTCCCTTTCCGTTTGACTGTCCTTTGTTACCTTTGTTCTTGCCCTTCTTGATGACTCCACCACGAGGCTTGAAGAACTGTCGTCCTTTCTTTCTGGCTTGAAGTTCACGTCTCACATCTTTGTATGCCGAGTTGTAGGCATAGATGTAGGCTGCTTCCTCTTCGGTGAACTCCTCGTTGGTGTCGAACATCAAGTAGGCCAGACTACCATTGCCATCACTCTCTGGTCCAGAATCCTCCTCATCATGTTGAAGCTCTTCTTCATCGTCTTCTCCTTCAGCTTCCTCATAACCTTCAGTTTCATCTTCCGATCTCACAACTGCATAAGTTTTGGAAGCCTTTGTCACCAAAGCTTCAGGGCGATCAAGTGGTCGAAGTGCATTGGCCACTTGCTCAAACGTCAACATGGAGCTGTACTTCACTGCCATAGCCTCTCTCTGAGTGTCATTCAAACCCGCATGCCGAAGTAAAATTCGACCTGCTATCTTGGCTGGCAAACGTTCTCCAAGATGTGATTCCATCTCTCAACTTCTTTTGCAGCAACATAAGTGGAGAATGACTCATTTTTCGCACGCTCACATCCATAGAAAAATGTTTCCACAGCAGCAGGACCGGCAGCTTCTAGGAAGGGAGAGTACTTGGCCAAGATTGCTGAGAGAATCGCGCCGTAGCCAGCATCCGATGTCAAGGTCGGGATGTCGATCGTCTCAGCTATCTTCCTCGGAGCTGATCCTTCTGCGAAGGACTGCATAAGCTTCAGACCCCATCGGCTTTTCGGCAAGTTGTTGTCCAGCTCCCACAAGGAAAGCTGCAACCAAGCACGCAAAGTTTCCACATTGCCATTCCAGCTTGGGATAAGTTTGCGATCTCCACTCAACGCAGCAATCAATGCTTTCCATCATGGTTTCCTCATTTGAAACACCGTTCACTTGAGTGGCAGTCGCAGGAGACTTTCCAAGCATCTCGAAGGCACTGCTTACTTGGGGACTTGCTGAAGGCCCTGCAGTCTGATCCAGAAAACCAAAGCTGAAGTCGCTGTTGTGGGTGCATTGCATGGTCCAGGACATGAGTTCTGCTGAGAGCACCCTCCAGAGTTCGCGGCTGCCGCAAAAATGCTGGTTGCCGCTCATGGTTTGGCTTTGAGGGGCATTACTTTCATTTGGGTATCCCATTTGCGATCCCATCTGATGTGAAACATTGGTGAAATTCCCGAACATTCCTAAGGAAGAAGGGCTGCCAAACTGCGCCAAAGGAACTTGAGGCACTTGTCCTGATCCAGGTGGCATCACAGGCATTGAAGGCATGGGGCTCGTCGCTCCAATCAAAGGCATAGTCACTGGGTTCGTCACACCAGGCATCCCAGCACATCCAGCGCAGTTGCTTGAAGGCACAAATTGTTGTGGGTTTCCTCCATGCGCACTGGCACACCGCTAGGCCGGTAGTTGTTCCAGGCAGGGGATGGATAGAAAGACAAAGGTCTGGCTATCGGGGTCCGCGCAGAAGCATCCACGTGGCCACCAGACTGCGAACTGCTCATCCATGGATCCCCACCTGGCAGCTGCATTGGATCCATCGATCCACGGGTGGAGTCCAGACTTTGACAGGCTCCTGCTACCACTGTAGCTCTAAAAGGATGAAATGCGGAGGCAACGGAATCAACAAAACATGGCAGCACCGTGCAGCAGGCACGGTCAAAACAACCAACTGGTTTTCACTTGCGCCCAAGACGTCTGAGGGATTTGCACAACCTGTACATGAGTCAACCTGGCATCATGGAATGTGATGGAAAGCAGAACGTGTTTCTCAATATACATAGTTTATAATTGTATTTATATATGATATATATGAAATATGTGCAATATGCATGACATATGCATGACATTTTCATGACGATTTGGCATTTGACATCTCAAAAGTCTAAGGCCGGCTCTGGGCTGCCAGGGCTCAGCGGGCTGGTAGGACCTGTAGGACTGGCATCCGTGGGACTCTCCTCGGCGCGGTGATGTCCCGTTGAGAGACCGTTGAGAGACCGTTGAGAATCACCACATCTACCAGGTCTACACCAAGTCTCTACCAGGTCTCTACCAGTGGATCAGGTCTGACTTTGAGATTCGACTAGAAATCCAAGTACAACAAGCTTGACTTAGTCTTGACATAGTCTTGAGATGCCTTCTGCACCAAAACATCCAAAACTACAAAGTCTTTAAAGTGAAGTCTTTGTCGTCTTCTTCGTGTTCGTCTTCATACGTTCTTGGAGCCGCACTAGATGGTCTTCCTTTGGCTGAACCTGAATCACAACACTTCGACAGAAGGCTTCAAGCTTGAGACTTCTGGCAGGGCCTTTTCGATATGATTTACATTTATATCATTTATTTACTCTTGTTTGGATTAATTTAGCCATTCAAGATTGGAACAACTTTCAGTGATCTTGGGTCACAGGTGGAAGTACCTTTGTCATCTTCACTTTCAGATCTTTCAGGTCCAGGGCCTGCATTTCATTGCCGTTCTTTTCCACCATTCCGACGGTTCCGACGGTTCCGACGGTTCCGTTCTCGGTGTTGGCCTGTCATTGGGCGCTGATTTTAAGGCATAGGTCATGCCCGTCATGCCCACAAGGCCCGGTGGTGCCTCTGGACCAATCTCATGTGCTATGTCGGTCATGGCTGTTGCCGCTGTCCGCCAAAAAGAAAGAGGTCACTAAATGTCACTAACATCAGTAACCACCTCTGAAACGAGATGTCAAAGGAATTCTCTTGACAGAAACGATCAGAAATGGGTATGAATGATATCCGGCAATATGGCAATACCAACAAAAAACAAGGTCTGTGAATATTGCGGAAGTGTGCGAGATCCAGTTTTCGTCAGGGGGCCACCCTGGCTCGAGCCAATCTGTCGGCTAGAAGCCCAAGAAACTTCACAACCCATTGGCAGATGCGCAGGTTTCCCATGGTTTCCCATGGTTTCCCATGGTTTCCCATGGTTTCCGTTTTGTCATGGGGGTTAGCCCCAAATCATCGTCATAAAATGTCATAAACGACCATCTAAGAATCTAAGCATTGAAAACTGAGGGGTTTTGGGGATGCCAGTATTGACAACACGGTAGTGCTGCTCTGGTTTCTGCCAGCACTCTTTTTCCGGGTCATCCAGGTCTTGAAAATTTGAGACGAAAACCGGTGGCCAACAGATCTCTTGGCCAAACAGGTCGTGAAGACTACATCGCTACCCGCTACCTGATGACTGTCGTAAGGGATGACATATTGTGAAAACCTGACGATCGATGGATTTCATGGATCTCTTGTCAAACAGATCGACTTTGAATACTTCTTCGGTCCTTGACCCAATGCCCTTCATAGTGTCGATTTTCCTCAACCCTATGCTCATTTGGAGGAAATTCCTTCAACCCATTTCCATCTCTTAAGTTTGGGCCAGGCATTTGATCGACTTGGGAGTCAAGTTCGCGTCGCGTCAACGCTGCGCCGTCACAGCTTCTCGCTACCTGACATCCTCAGGGTCTCTTGCGGGCTGCCTGGATAAAAAAAACCTTCAATGCCTGTCAATCTCTTCTGTTTTGCATCATTTTGCATCTTTATCCGTCCGAAAAAAATGTGGTTCACAAAACTTCTGCCGGAAAGAAGAACGGTGTTCAATCTAAGAACAGTCTTCAAAAATCTGCAAAACATCAACAATCATCAACACTTTTTGCAACATGGCAGTCCTTGTAGGGCCAGCCAGTTCTCGTACCACAGGCGTCCACCTCCGCATGAAGTCCTCCTCATCCGTGCGCATCAGCGTGCCCTGGCCGCCCCAAATCACCTGAACGGACTGAAGCATCGGAACGAGCACGGCCGGGGGACCACGTTTGGATATCCACGGACCATACGGGGACCATACGAATCAAAAGAGTATCAAAAGATACCAGAAGTGTACGTAATACGAAGATGAAAAAAAAATATGTGGTCCTTTTAAGCGTCTAAATTGCGACCCTTGGTGTTCGCAGGTCTTGATCATGTTGAAATATGTTGAAGCATTGATGCGCGGCCCCTTTTTCGCAGTGACCAGTGCAGACCCGGTCCACTGCCGGTGTCGGTGTCGCTTCAAACGTTCAGGCGGAAGCTCTGAAGGATGGCCTGTTCCATCGCTTCCATGCGCTGAATTTTGGGGTTCAATGGGGTTGAATTATGGCATGTCATAGTGAATCTTAGTGAATCTTAGTGAATGAATGTGAATGAATGTGAAATGAATGTGAATGAATGCGAATTATCATGAGCTTCCATAACATTCATATTCACATTCCATAACTACATATACCAAAAGGATCAGGCATGATCAGGCCCTTCATCTTCAACCGCTGTCGGTCCTCCATTTCAAGCCCCAAATCCTTAAGCAGCTCCTGAGGCAAGCTATAGCTATGCCAGCTGGGAAAGCTGCGCAACTTAAGATATCACATATAGGTAGATATAGGCAGATATATATATATATATATATATATTATACATATGTACATATATATATATATATCGTAAGGTAGATATCGGAGTTTGCAGATATCGAAGTTTGGAGAGTTTGACATTGCGGTGACAGGAAGCGGTGACAGCGTCACTGCCAATGGTTTTTTGTGGATGTTTATCGATTTTTCTCGTCCTGTCCTCCTTCAATTCCAAATCCATAATCGCATTTCGACCTCCAGGCTCTTTCAGCACACGCCACCAACCTTGGAAAATGCAGTTCAGTGCAGTGATACATAGTGGTACTGTGGCCTCCAAGACGACGATTTTTGAAGATCCACACATTGGACACAGTGACGACATGAATCAACATTGGAACCTTGGTACTTGTACAACTTGTACCCCAGTGGGACACTCCAAGCCATCTCCGAAAAACACCACACAGCAGCTCTGGGTCCCTTTACGGTGCTTCAGAACTTCACTTCCATCTTCCTGCAGAAAGTCTGAGAAGTTGAGAAATGTTGAGGAAATTTGAGGAAAACCAAAAATCAGCTCATCCGGCTCTCATCACATCTCATCACCAGCCTGAGGCTCTTTCACCTCCAACTGCGACAGAGCTGCTGATTTCTTCGATTTGTTCCGTCGATTTCTAAGGTGCCAACCACAGCCTCCAGCAGATCCTTGGAGCATCTGAACGAGTAACACCAAAAAGACAATCACACTCGCAATTGGCTGCATAGAACATATAGCTTCTCTTAGATACATTGCAAAAACAAGCTATAATGTGCATAATGTATGTATAATATATATATATACATATATTAATAATGATGATAACTAGTGTTATTAGAATGCGTGTTAGTATTCTTAATTGTTATTACTATTAGTATCATGATTATTACTACGATTATTTATTGTTTTATTGATATTATTTATTGTTCTTATTATTGTTATTGTTATTGTTATTATTTTACTGTTATTCTGGTCATTATTACTACTATTACGTAAATGTATATATATATATAGGCTCCAGGCTGGGGGTTCCCCGGAGCTTCGAGGAACCCTCAGTCTTGCTGCTATACCAGACCGCTCGCTCTTGTCTACAGCTGGGGGGGGCCCGGGCGGGAGCAGGGGCGGGTAGGCACAACCTCCTGTCCAGCGCCTCGGCCCCT
>Ga0126342_10015998_pt1 | contig 13101 bp, 15 predicted proteins | sample Cyp1metagenome_FD_92528 | JGI IMG/M metagenome (GOLD analysis project Ga0126342, IMG submission 92528) | Coral microbial communities from Lord Howe Island, Old Settlement Bay, Australia - Cyphastrea 1 metagenome | ecosystem: Host-associated > Invertebrates > Cnidaria > Coral ... | reverse complement strand
ATATATATATATGTATATATGTACCATAAAATGCCATTTATTTGGGCTGATCTCCTTGTCCTGTCGCGCAGCTGGCGACTCGCTTGACTGTCAACCATCGTTTTGGTGGTGTAGATGGTGCAGGGCTTCGCAGCCATCCACAGTAACATCTGTGATTGACCTGCAAATTATGGCGAACGTTGAAAGGAACTTTGGAGGTCTTAACTGTGGGATTCTGGAGCTCAACCCAGTCACCATCCCCAATGATTAGCAGCAGAAATGGGCAGATTCTGTTCACCATCAAAGGGTCTATGATTTGGGATTCTTCATGGCGGTCCATAAGCGTTGTGAATTCTGAAATAGTATATATTATATATTTTATATATTATATATTTTATATAATATATAATATATTATATATTATATATTGTATATTATATATTATATATTATATATTATATATTACATATGATATAAGATAAGATAAGATAATATAATATAATGATATGATATATATATATATATTGGCGTTTGCATGAATTCTTTCTGCTTAAGTCACCATATTTAACTTTTCTATACCCCAATCCACGACCCTAAAAAACCACCAAAAAAGGGGTCATCCGCCTGTAGGGACTTCCATTTGGGCCCAATTCAGAGGACCGCCGGTAATTTCAACCCCAGAATGCCTGTTTAATTGGGAAACGATGGGACTTTCATCACCGCACTAAATGGGTAATGATGGTTATTATATGGTTATTATATGGTTATTATATGGTTAATAGTGGCTTAATAGTGGGTTAATAGTGGCTTAATAGTGGCTTAATAGTGGTTAATAATGGGAGAACTAATCTGGTTGGTGGTGCAAAAACCATCTTGAAAAATGATGGAGTTCGTCAATGGGAAGGATGACATCCCATATATTATGGAAAAATAAAAAATGTTTCAAACCACCAACCAGTAATTGATAGCTGATTCTTGCTATTTGTGGGGAACCAAACTCCTTATTAATCAACCAGGGTTCAAATATTTTCATATGACATTCATCCTGGGGTGAGACTATACATAAAGCACTTACCGAAGGAAAACCTTGATGTTTACCGAACTGGTTTACCCTCCAGTCACCTAAAATATGATCGTGTTTTTTCAGATATGTACACTATGTATGTATATATATATACGTATTTATATATATATACATAATCGTTTGCATTTCAGAGTCAGAGCAGTTTCCAGGACATTATGATTGATCTTGTTTGATGATGCGAGTTCGTAGCGGGAATCTGGTTTCTGAAGATAGACACCAAATGTATGCGTGAAAGTGATGGCCATTAAATTGAACGCTAGATCTGCGCTTCATCCACTTCTGCGAACGCTGGAAGCTCCATCCCCATGGCTAACCACGCAGGTTCACCGACATCACTTATCAGTCGGTTTACTCACGTGTTCATGCTTAGCTTCGCATCTGTTCTTGGTATCTTCTTGTCATGCTTAATAGTGAAAGGCATCCCCAAAACACGGTTTACCTACATGTTCATGCTTGATTTCCCAGTTTTTCCCTGCTTCATCCACCAACTGCCTGATGTTCATCCGGTGCAGAGCCTGATTTTTTGTTGCTAAATCCGGATACTTCTGTGAACAGTACCACATTTCACAAACTGGAAACAAAATGAAATGAACCAGAAGTGGAATGTAGTATTACATTTCCCAAAAAATAAACATATTTTCATATGTTCCAAATGTCCCCAAAAATACACATATTTTTGGGAAAGATTCCCAGCATGTCATCCATATCATCCCTTGCATGGGAGACCCGCCCCAAGGCTCGGCTCCTGCAAAAGTTTCAGATCTGGATAGCGCGGATCCCAGTAGAGATGACACGTGGAGATCTCGGTGGCTGGTGCAAAATTGGCAAAATTGTATATATATATATATATATGTATGTATATATATATGTATGTATATATATATATGTATGTATATATATATATATATACACACTATACCTTCATATATACTATATATATATATACAGTATATATACCATCTGGTTATTTAACATAGCCATGGAAAATCACCATTCTTAAATAGGTAAACCATCTATTTCTATGGGCCATTTTCCATGGCTATGTAAAATAACCAGAGGGTGTATATATATATACCCTCTGGTTATGACTAACATGTCGCGATGGAAAATAGATGGCCCTAATCGAAATAGATGGTTTACCGTTCTTAATAGCATGGTGGATCTTTCCATGGCTATGTTAAATAACCAGAGGGTATATAATATATATATATATGTATAGTATATATGAAGGTATGGTGTGTGTATATATACATATATATATATATATACATATATATTGTGTGTATATCTGGTGCAAATTTCCGAGGTTCCATGAAATTCCCAATGCGGAAAAAAAACCTGAGATAGGCAAAACTGGAGTTAAATCTTGAGGTCCTATGTTGGATAAAGAAGTGCCGCAAGCTTTCCGGTCGCTTTTGGGTGCGCACTAAAGGTTCAAGACTTTTGCAACAAGGACCCAGTGATGGGGGCCGATCTTATCAATCGACTTCTGACAAATCCATGTTTTCCCCATGGGGAACCCATGTTCACTGCCAAGCAGCCCAAACTTTCCTGCGCTGAAAGATCCCCTTGGGGTCCCTGGGTCAATGGTGGAGGATGGGGATGAGGCCAGATAGATGAGGCCACCTCCATGGATTGGAAACCTCTATATGTAGTAGTACCCTCTGGTAATTTGTTACATAGCTATTGAAAATCACCCATTTATAGTTGATTTACCTATTAAAAATGGTGATTTTCCAGTTCGCAAACTGTTGGTTTACCAGAGGATAATGTTTATTGTAAGGCGTTGTAAGCTTGCAATTGTCATTGCCATTGCCACGATTGCAGAAACGTTCAGTCACCTTTGTGGCAAATCACAAAAAAGATGTCCCCATGTTTGTTGGATTTTCCAACAGCTTAATTTCACCTTGATACAGTATAAATAGTGAGTATAAATGGTGGATTATCCACGTGGTTGATGGTTGATACTCATACAAATGATGGTTAAATCCTATAAAAGATCCGTTTGTGAACACAAGCACATGATCATTACCTTGGGGTAAACATACAAAAGATGTGGGTTTACCAACCTCCTGCTTTACAAAAATGATCTACATATGGCGACAGTGGGGTTTCCACATTTCTATGTCAGGGTAGACTACATCATCAAGAAACAGACTCAGAAGAAAACTGGTTGGTGGTTTCAACCTACCCCTCTGAAAAATGATGGAGTTCGTCAGTTGGGATAATGACATTCCCAATATGATGGGAAAGTCATAAATTTTCATGGTTCCAAACCACCAATCAGATCACCATCATATTCCCATTGTTGTTGGCTTATAGCCTATGAAAACCACTATTAACCATCACTATTCACCAACCAGATATTCATTATAAACTATGATATTCATTAACTAGTTCCATTATTGATTATGAATGATTATGATATCCCATTAGATCCCATTAAAAACACCATGAGATCCCATTAAAAACACCATGAGATCCCATTTGGGTATGGATCAATACCTATGAAAATAGCATTTTTAGGGGAATGACCATCCATAAATCCCAGCTATTTTCATGTGAACAAAAAAGGGGTACTATTGGTTTTAAAGACACCGTGAAATAAGGCTATCTTGGGGATGATGCCTCTTATTAACCATGATTCCAGTGAGGTCGTAGTGACGTCGTTATAATTTACCCATTTTAAAAACCACCATGGTTCCAAAGCACCAAGCACTTTAGATCTTCAGATGTTCCACGGCGGCCTGCCAGACTCAACGGAGACTTCCACTGCCTCGCGAACCGCAAAAAACGCAGATCGGTGGCACCCAACGGCCGATATTTATTGGTGGGGAAAACCATAGGAAAAATGGTGGTAAACCATAGGAAAACCATAGGAATATGATGATTTAACCGCTATAAATGGTGATTTAATGATTTTTTGTGGTTTAAGAATGGGTTAACAATAATGAACCATGGGATGATATGGGACTTACCCTCTGGTAATTTCTTACAGTTTGCTATTGAACATGGCCCATTTATTTCGTGGATTTACCCATTGAACCTGGTGATGTTCCATAGTTTTGTAAACGTTTACCAGAGGGTATATTGATTGTTATATCACATTAAATTCCAATGATGCAAGATGTTATGTTGGCAGATGGCATAGCACTTGTTCTAATGGTATGAAAAATGTGACTTTCTATGGTATGAAAAATGTGACTTTGATATGGTACTTTAATATGGTATCAATATACAATCAATATGTTTTTGTTTGGGAAAGATCTGGGAAAACTGTTCGAAACATCCATGGGATTTTTCACTCTGCACTGGGAATTTTATGGCGATCAGGATTTCTGCACCGTTTCTCTGATGATCACTGGATTGGTTGGCTGGGAAAGTACCGCAAAGCCGCAAGGGTTGAAACCATGCAGAAACAACCAGCCGCGTATTACCCTCTGGTAATTTGTTACATAGCTATTGAAAATGATCATTTAGTTCGTTGATTTACCTATCATAAATGGTGATTTTCCATAGCTTACTGTTAACCTTCTCCAGTGGGTACCTAGGTTCTGAACACTTTTTTTTGATCCGAGACACATTGGCCAAAGTCAGCTTCTCGTGCAGTTCCCGCCACAAGGCCTGGGTGAGTTGTTGGAGGTTTCAACCCAACCTGGGGGTTCCAACGAATGTTGGACCTTGGAAGGCCCCTTTTTTTTAAAGGGTTCCTGCTGGGAGTCAAATCTGAGAAAACACCTCCCATTTCTGCAGATATTCCTTTAGCTAGACAGTTGCTGAAATCCACATGTCTTCATTGATGATGCCTTCAGCTGTCTGAAAGTAGGCAGGTTATATACAGGCTACCGCAAGGTCCCATGGATGAAGAAACCATTTCCTCACGAGAATTCCAATGCATTGCATGTCTCTGGTAAACTAACATAAGTATGGAAAGATCCACCATTTTTATTGGGAAAACTCACTATTTCGACTGGGCCATTTTCAAGAGTCATGTTAAATTACCAGAGGGTATATCTCATGATAACCCAACTACTTGGTGGTTCACCCCACTTAGCAAGTGGTTTATAACCCCGTCTGTATGTGTATATACAGTATATCTGAAAGCAGCGCTGCACCTCTCATATCTATATACATATATATATATATATATGTATAATTATGAGAGACAGATACATATCCCATTGCATCGTATTGTATCCACAATATTTGCCCATCACATCCCCATAATATCCCCTCTTTTCATTGTTACAGTATATCAGTTATATGCCCAAGTTTCCCATTTGGCTATGGGTCAGCCCCTATAATACATTACCACATTCTGGGGGAATGAGCATCCATAAATCAATATCCCTTCTTGTTATTAGCTATGGAAGCCATGGCCCATTTAGTCCGATTTATGATGCTAAAAACCGGATTTACCTATTCAAAATGGCGATTTTTCATAGCACACCGTTAAGTAACCAGTGGCTACCCTCTGGTAAACTAACATAACTATTAACTATGGAAAATCACCATTTTTCATGGGAAAATCCACTATAAATGGTCATTTTCAATAGCTATGTAACAAATTACCAGAGGGTAATAAGTGGCTAAAATCCCGTCTTTGATACCCAGGTGGCAGCTGCGAAGCCAGCCCCGCCGCGCAGATTCGCAGCATCCGGAAAATGCCTCGAGCGCAGAAGGGAAATCCATGGCACTCCAACTGGGTTCCGCCCCCAGCTGGCCATCAGGCCGAAGGCACTTGGTGGCTCATCCCACTTAGTAAGTGGTTTATAACCCCCGTGATTTACATGGGATAAGTAGGGTAAATCCACTGAAATCACTGGGTAGTGGGAATCCACGGATCTTCAGAGTCGCCAGATTTCCATGTCTCCAAAGTACCCCCAAAAACACCGCCACCACTGCTGGTTTTGGCACAGCAAGTTTCGATCAACCCAACACCGATTTGAACTTCTAGCATGGATTCATTGTTGGTACTCACTAAAGATTCAATGTGTTCCAAAGTATAGATAAGTACAAGCCTGTACCACTAGATAATCATGGAAAGGTCACACCAACTACTTGAAACCAGCAACTAAATTCAAAGTTGTTTACCCTCTGGTAAACCAATATAACTACGGAAAATCACCATTTTTCATGGGAAAACTCACTATAAATGGCCATTTTCAATAGCTATTTTGACATAACCAGAGGGTAATCTATCTCCCATTTTTTGACCTCATCCATGTTTCTTGGATATCTCCCCATCTTCCAGGTTTCATCCGCCTCTCAGCGACATCCCTCAAACGGAAGGAATGGCTTTGCGTCGCCCGAAGCGTCTTCCGCAGAAAAATGCCGCATCCGTCCTGACGTCACGGAGAGGTTCGACGGTTGCTAGAGATCCCCTAGTGGAATGTATTGCATCTGCTAATTTTAGGCTCCCAGTTTGGTGAGACATGATGAGACTATCTTTGGGTGGATATGGGAAACGCCTTCCATTGGTTTGGTCTTTTCGAGATTTTAAAAATCCAACAGCTTCTACAGATTAGATCTTCACATTTCCGGCGGTGATTTAACAAAGGGGAAGAGAGAAATAGTCCCTCCCAAACCATGAAAAATGTTCATCCATGTGCTAGCAGGGTAAGGATTCTGGGACTTGCTTCAGGATAGCACCCTATCTTCCACCAGCGTGAGCCTATTTCTCCGCTGCTTCGCTGTTCTTTTTGACATCGGGCTCCCGGAGGCCGGCGAAATCCGGTCACGGCCGGTCACGGGTCAAAACTACAGTTGGACACGCCCAAAATGGGATCAATGGGAATTCATCCTAAAATGGAGGTACTGTACCATTTTTCAGGCCATATTTTGTGGTGATATTCCCTGAAATTTAGGCCTTATATAGGCCTTATATATTGATGGGATGGCTGATGGCAATGAAAACTCTGCCAGTTCGTTCCATCATTTTCCCAGCAAACGAAACCTCCATGGCGTGGCTAGTCTCGGGGATTTTCCAGCCATGTTTGATGACACCGGATGGTATATCAGATGCCATCAATATCCATCAATCAGGGCCCCAAATAACTTACTAAGTCTACCCTCTGGTAAACTAACATGGCTATAGAAAATCAGTAAATCAACGAACTAAATGGCAAGTTTCAATAGCTATGTAAGAAATTACCAGAGGGTAAGTCCCATAGTATCCCATTGTTCATTATTGTTAACCCATTCTTAAACCATAAACAATCACCATTAAATCACCATCTTCTAGCGGTTAAATCACCACGTTCCTATGGTTTTCCTATGGTTTTCTTAGGGAATCACCATGAAAAATCACCATTTATTGACCAATTTCAGGCTTTTACCAAGCGCTGTCGCTTTGGACTGAGCGCCTCACATTGCACCAAAGCCGTGGATCAGCTTTTTTGGGGGGTCGAAACCCGGAAATGGCCTGATGTTCACATCAAAATATAGCTTGACTTACTGTTGCTTAACGTAGGGAATGGATGGGAATGGGGGTTGCTGGGATGATTATTGATAGTTATTGTGGATCATTCCCGAAAATTCCCTGCGTTTAGCACCAGTAAGTTGAATAGAACAAAAAAAGGATCTTCATCCTTTGATGTGAGAAAAGTGCAATGACACAATCTTTGAGCAAAGAAAGATTGGTTATAACATGTTTAATAACGGTTTTTTTCATCCCACAAAAAAATGCCGTCTTATCCTATTGAATATCTTTAAATCACCATGTTTGCATCATCCCATCCACTGGTGGTTTACCACTCCCGTCTCCAAAAGCTTCTCCTTTGTGTGGCACAGAAAATGACTGGCACAGAAACAGAGGACTTGCTAACCATCATCAAATCTCAGTATATATATATATTATTATATGTATACATATGCATGTATATGTATACATATGTATATATATATACTATGTATACATATGTATATGTATATGTATATGTATATATATATACATATATATATATGTATATATATATGTATACATATATATATATATATACGTGGATGTGTATGTATGTATGTATGTATGTATGTATGTATGTATGTATGTATGTATGTATGTATGTATGTATGTATATAATAATATATATATATATATGTGTATCAATCGTTGCTAACCTTAGATACCCCTTTAAAAAAAATCGTCTTTAGTAGTGAGATAAACCCCACTAGCCTCAACGCACAAACAATTCGTACCTTACCACGTTGACAAGTTCACAGCCGAGCCGAAGCAGGATCACCTGCACTCAGAAGTTCGAGAAAATGCCCGAAAAGAAGGCTCCTGGCGTTGATGCATTGCGGTGATACTAACTGAAAATGGGTTGTCGTGACATCGACATCGAGCACCAACATTTTTGAGGTGCGAAAATCGAGTTCGGAAAATCAGCAAACATGAGGATGTTGAGCAAGAAAATCGGGCTGGTGCTTTCAGAATTTCAAACCCTCCCAAAATCTGCTGAATCTGCTGGGGATCATTGTTCAGTGATGGAAATGAAAAGCCAATGTGCCCCGAAATCACAAAGCGAATCCTGGCCCCAAAATCGTATCGCTGCTTTCGTGTATTCCCCCTATTTCCACCTGTGAAAAGTTGCTCCCAACACCCCGGGTATCCCCAGGTTGGGCAAGATTGGATCATATAAATGGTGAGATAAGAAAACAAAATACCCTCTGGTAATTTAACATGGCTATTGAAAATGGCCATTTATAGTGGATTTTCCCATTAAAAATTGTGATTTTCCATAGCTATGTTAGTTTACCAGAGGGTAAATCTGACGTAATTTCTCAATGTAATGATTTCCAAAATACCGATAGATACGGATTGTAAAGAACAACAATTCACCATCAATAGGTTATGACAGTCATCTGTTGGAGCAAACCTCAGTCATCTGGGACGATTCTTCTTTGGGATGTCTCCACAACCCGCACCACTTCTGTCCATCAAAAAATCCCTCTCGGAAATTATACAAAAGTTCTTTTTTGATGTCAGAATTGTATATTTATTATATAAAATCATATACGTATAACTACCCTCTGGTAAACTAACGTAGCTATTGAAAATGACCATTTATAGTGGATTTACCCATTAAAAATAGTGATTCTCCATAGCTATGTTAGTTTACCAGAGGGTACAATCCCTATCTTCTGACTACAAACAAAATCCTAAGAAAAGTTCCGGATTTTCCACCTGCATTTTGGCAACGGACATCCCCAACGCCGCCGCGCCTGCCACGCCTTGCACCACTTCCACTCCGCTCCTCTGTGGGAACGGCGGCATCGTCCCCTTCGCAGAGCGCTCTTCGAAGCGCCGCAAGGCCACCGCCACGCGGAGCACGGATGATCCTTGGTGCTGGGGAGCCAGAGCAAAATGGTGGGATAACCATGGAAAACCAACAAAATCCCTTAGAAATGGACTATTTTTCATGGGAAAATTCTAGATAACTATTTAAACGGGAATATATGGGATACATATATATATATATGGGTTATAGTATAGTCGGTTATAGTTGCAGTGGCGCACAACCAACACAAACAGTGGTAGAATGGGGATACATCGGATATAGATAATGGGAATGCGGATGAGAAAGACACGGCTAGCTGGGAAATCCCGAAGAAATGGATGTTTGAATGGGAAATCATCGCACTAAATTGTGGATTTAACTTGATTTAACCAGCAAAAACTTGATTTCACCGGGCATTTGACCAAAAAATGCCATTGAATTGTCAAATTTCTGTTTTTTCAGCAAAGAAAGGATTTTTCAACAGCATTTTATGGTGACTTGATCAGCAAACAGCAGCTTGAAGCCAGGTCGCGGCTCGGCAGCTGCTGCAGAAGCTCGGCTAAATCCAAAAGACTCGAGGACTCCAACAGCGCATCGCGGTGGTGCAGGAGGAAGGCTAGGCAGAGGTATCCTGTGGCTGATGATGCTGATGGTTCTTTTTTCCCACCTCAAGGTGCAGTTCCAGTTGTAATTGGATAGAATTCACGACATAGTTATAGAATGTTATAGAATACATAACATTATAACCATGGTGTTATAGAGGTGATATTCCAACTTATGGAGGTTTTTGTTTGCATAGTACCCATTTCTAACCTCCTTTAAGTGCACCCCCTTCGTCGTCCATCTCCTGCCAGTTCGAAGCGCTTCAGATCCGCCAAAAAGGCGTCCCAGTAGATCAGCAGCTCCAGGAGTTCAGCATCTTTGGCCAATAGGAGCATAAACCAACGCAAGCAGACCTCGCTGCAACCACAAAGCCGTAGCAGATCTCGGAGTTTGTGTGTTTTTCATGGAAAAACATGGGGAAAATGATGGGAAAATGATGAAACATGGCATAGCTATCATAGTTTATTGGTTTCTTAGGGAAGAAAATGGGAGATACATCACTTTCAAATCGGAAAAAAACATATGGACTTCACGTGAAAAACTGAAACAAATTGGAATTGAATCAGAAATGAAGCGGTCGCCTGAAAAATGTTTTGTTCCACCAGCGGGAAGAAAAGTTTTACCTGCAAGACATGTGGATGGACTATTGTATATGACCAATCCCTCTCAAGCGGACCTGAGAGCAAAAACATGACATGTTCACCCAGATGTCTATGCAGATTTCATCTGAGAAAAAAAAATGGTGGAGACCTGGAGTGAGGAAACAGAGGGACATTTAAAGGAAAGTCTCCTGCAAACACTGTGGGTTTCACAACCTACAAAATGAACAGATATTGGATCTAGACTCTGGTAATTTAACATTAGCTATTGAAAATTGCCATTTATAGTTGATTTTCGCATTCATAGCATGGTGATTTTCCATTGTAAACGTTTACCAGAGGGTAGACTCTACCAATACCGGAGGTGCAAAACTGTCACTGGGTCCCACAGCGCAGTATGAAACATTGTGGAAATCCCCCATGGTGTTGAACCAGTTTGTTTATGATTTACCCTCTGGTAATTTAACATTGCTATTGAAAATGGCCATTTATAGTGAGTTTTCCCATTAAAAATTGTGATTTTCCATAGTTATGTTAGTTTACCAGAGGATATCATATGGGGAACCAACTAAGCTATCATCCAAACCACGTGTAGATGCCCGCGTTTCTTGATTAATTCCTGATTGTTGGAAACTTGGTAAAATATCCAAGCCCCAATCACTATTTTAGATTGGGTTTTACCAAACTTTATCTTTTTGGGCGTTGCAATTAGAATCCTTGGTTGGATTTCCAGTTGGTTGTTGGTTCACTGTTCCATTGTCTTCCATTCTTCCATATTCCAATGGATCATCATCATGTTCTCTACTAAAATGGCTATGTGTTTTCAATGGAGTCATCAGGATATCCACTAAGCATGCTTAAGCCATGGATGTCCATCATTTTTTGTCCATTTTCCGTTGATAATGCCCCTGTTTTCCATGTGCCATTGATAATTTCAATGATCCATGGATAATCCAATCCATATCCATCATTAATAGATATCCAATGATATCCATACATATACATATAAATTTGGATATTATTGGATATCCATAGTTTAATGATGGATATTATCAATTGAAAATGAAATATGTATGAAAATATGATATCCCCCTGTTTTCATATGATATGTTTCCATGTTCCATTGATAATCCATTAAAATGCTATTCCCCTGTTTTCAGACAAACCCACTGGTCAACAAGGAACCACTCCAGGCTCGAAGCCCAAAGCTTCAAAGTGCTGAGCCAACTCCTCCGGCATTGAGATGCTTCAGAAATGGCAAAACATCAAAAAACGGCTGTACTTAATGGCGTTTAACCATGTTTAACCACCAAATGGAAACTCTTATGGGCTCAACATGAGTTAAGCAACAATTTCCATTTTCTGAACTCTGAAAAAGAAACATGTTGAATTTCAAGAGAGGGGTGGTTTTGCCAACAAAAAAGGATCGTGCTTCATTGGTTTAAGCAACAATAAATGGATTTGACGGCAAAGATGGCAATCGAATCAACAAAAGCTGGCGTACCTCATTTTTTTTGCCAACAACAAGATCTTATGGTTTTAACATGGTTTAACATGGTTTAAGTAACAAGTGGTTTATAACAAAAACACGGCAAAACATGGCTTTGGCTGAAAATTGCGCAAACCCACTGGTTTTAGACCCATGTTCCCTCACCCAGATGGAGGTTTCCTGAAATATAGGTAGCCCAAGTCACCATAGGTTTCATCATACTCTAAGTTAATTACTTTGGTATTATCCATACGAAAACCATGGTCTTGAGTTTCCAAAAATAATCATGGGTAGCCCGGTAGCCCCTAAATCATCCATTTTCATGGGATTTGCCATTATAAACCATCCATGTTGGGGATCCCCCATTTTCAAACACACCGACAATATCCAGTGTATGGCTAAAATCAATCCAGACTCGCTGTCGTACTTGCACAACAGGCTGTCCTTGCGTCTCCGCTGGTGGGTCGATGGAAAATCATTCCACGACTGGTACCGGGTAAGTGAGTGGGCTTATAACCTAGTAGAAAATGGTGGTTTCCTAAAATGGGGGTACCCCAAGATCATGGGTATCAATACTAAAATGATCTGATTTTGGATGATTTGGGGTAGCCCTATGTTAGGAAACCACCATTTTAATGGGATAACCCCACCAATCGGGGATGATCCTGAAAAAATTGGATCATCATTGAAGTTAGATTCATTTGACACAAATTATTACCCTCTGGTTATGTCAACAGTTTGCTATTGAAAATGACCATAGAAATAGTGGATTTTCCCATGAATAATGGTGATTTTCCATAGCTATGTTAAATTACCAGAGGGTACTGGGTGAAATATGACACCCAGTATGATGAACACCCAGTTTTTTTTATTGGGTGAATGATAGTTAAATTTCACCAGTATTCATTCATTGTCAATGACAGTATGATGGTTAATACTGGGTGAATGATGGTTAATCACGGTGATCAATGGTGATGAATGTTGATATGCCCTCTGGTAATTTAACACAAATATTGAAAATCACCATTGTCCATGGGTAATGATCTATGAATGGGTCATCTTTCTGCT
>Ga0126342_10015997_pt1 | contig 13101 bp, 2 predicted proteins | sample Cyp1metagenome_FD_92528 | JGI IMG/M metagenome (GOLD analysis project Ga0126342, IMG submission 92528) | Coral microbial communities from Lord Howe Island, Old Settlement Bay, Australia - Cyphastrea 1 metagenome | ecosystem: Host-associated > Invertebrates > Cnidaria > Coral ... | reverse complement strand
GCTATTTGAAATTCCGCAGCTTGGAGAGCCTCCAAGGGAGGGAAAAGTGAAAATTCCATAGCTTGGGAAGCTGTCACGGCGGGGAAAAGTGAAAATTCCCTAGCTTGGGAAGCCCCCACGGGGCGGAAAAGTGAAAATTCCCTAGCTTGGGGAGCCCCCACGGGGGGGAAAGTGAAAATTCTTAGCTTGGGAAGCCCCCACGGGGGAAAAGTGAAAATTCCCTCGCTTGGGAAGCCCCCACGGGGGGGAAAAGTGAACATTCCCTCGCTTGGGAAGCCCCCACGGGGGGGAAAAGCGAAAATTCCCTAGCTTGGGAAGCCTCCACGGGGGGGAAAAGTGAAAAATATTCACGAACCCAGCAGTTATGTATGTCAATTCTCCTGTGCTGCTCTGCTCCTCATATTCCACACCACCTAGCCCCTCTCACGGACCGAAATAAACCTGCGGTGTGGGCGGCCACCCCACGCGAAGCGGGGTGAATACAAGCACATGTTTCAAAGATTTATTGCATGCTCTGCACAATTGCTGCCCCTTTCAAAGGAGATAATGGGCTGTAGGCTGTATTGAACAAAAATTGGTTGTATTCTCCAGCTATAGGCTGTACACTTCCTGCTAGGGGTATTGCATCCTTGAATGGCATATTGCTGATTTTGTGGGAGTGATGTCTGACTGGTGGGAGGGGGAAGGATTTGCGTTGAAAATATTATATATATTTCAATTTCAACCATACATGTTGTTCGAAAGACTAGTACATCTTAGACTAGTGTTTTTCAAGATATATTGCATGACTACAAGAATGTTGTTTCTTTCAACCTATTACATTGTACAATGAAAAATTGAACCTTTAAAATTTAAAATGAACATGTCTGTTCAAAGGAATACCAACATTTCTTCAAGAAATGCTGTATCTGTCGCATGCAAGAGTTGCCAAGAAGATAATGTGGCATTCTACAAAATAGTAACTAGTATCTATTTCTTCCGAAGGAAAACAACATTTTTTTTAGAGGAATTTTGTCGTGAGGGATACAAGTTTGCCTTTTTGAAGGAGCAAACACTTTGAGACAAACATATTTTTTGTACAACAAAGTGGTGCTGAAACAATCCATTTTTAAAAATATATGTTTTATGTTAGATATCACTTTTAGTGATTTCAGGTTTGAAGAACACGAACCAAACCTTTAAGATGAGGAACCAAAACCTCGGCATACCAATAAAACATCAGTCCAATGGAGTGCCTGAAGAGGTGGGTGATAGAGTTGTTTTTACGGTAAATTTTCTCTGATGGTTCAGTAGCCAAAATCAGTAACTCAATGAAAACATCAATATAAAATGTGAAGGGTTGAAAGCTGTGCCAATGGATGTTTGTCAGGGCGAAAATTTCTCCCAGGAACCCAAGAAACAGGAAAACAAAAAACACAAAAAAATTAGCAACTGATATTGTTGGATTGACACAGTGGCAAACACCTCGAGAAAACAAAAAAAATCGACCCATGGAGAGGGCCTGAAGAAAAGCTGGACAGGTGACATGGGGTTATTTTTTTTTCCTTGGTTTTGGACCCGTTTTTTCCTCTTTTAGAATTTGGATTGTTTGTTTGAAAGTTTGGGATAGATCCAAGCTCCAGAAATGGAAGCAGATCAGCAGACAGGATGGTTTTATACAATGTGCACGCCTTCATCCCCCATCATCCTCCTGTAAAAATAACCCTTGAAAATGTGCTGGGGGTAATTTAAAATAATCCTAAAAAATATGTTAAAGGTGAAAAACTAACAGTTTAACACATGTTTACAATAATCAAAATGAACCTTCAAATAGAATTAGGGTAACAAGAATAACCCGTAAACATATATGTTCAGGGCATTTTCAAAAAATAACCCTTAAAACTTTTGGCGCGGCGCAGTTCCTCAAGTTTCACTCTCGCGCTCACCAAAAATAACAATCAAAATACTCGCAAAATCACCAGAAAATGTGCCCTGTTTTTCCCCCAAAACAGTACCCTAGTTGACGGTAATATCTTGGTAGTACAGATTGAAGGTAATTTTCGCAAAATAGTCTGGGAAAACAGAAAAAATTGCCCTTTAATATTTTCCGTGAAAATGTTGTTTTATTTGGGTCATGGTGGGAATACTTTGGTGTCGTTTTTTTGGTGGTCCCAAAAGTACACCTTGAGCTGATGTAATTTTTGGCGTTGTTTCAAAATGAACCCAAGGTTTCTTATTTTTTGTTATTTTGAAATGATTTTATTGTTATTGAAGTGTTGTTTTACGGTTATTTTACGGTTATTTGAGGAATAGTTTTATCCTTATTCTAAAATTGTCCCTACTTCCTTGAACCCTAGAAACAAACTCATTCCAAATGTACATGCCGTGGCGACAATCAGGTTCATCCGATATTTCACGCAGCCAGCAGCCCGAATCTTGTTTCAATCGGGGGAACAACGAGTATGAGACTGGGATGTCTCAATTGCGACTTGTGCACACTCAAGGCCTGGAGACAAGTCACCTGATCCATCGGTTTGGATGTGTGACCACATGTTTGTGATTCTAGGCACGGATCGGTTTTTATTTCCCCCTGACAAACAACCAAGGCTGTGGCTCAAAGCCGCCCCCCGACGTGTGACCAGGGTGGGCGTATTGCCATAGCTTTAGCGGGAGTGCCCGCGGGTTCCTGCGTCGTGGAACCTTGGATATTGCGCTTTTGTAGCTGCTTTTCACTAAGCCTACAATTCGCTTTGGTTACATTTTCTGGTTTTATTTACAATTTGTGTGGACATTTGCATTTTGATTATTTGGCCGATTGAATTTTTGTGCTGCCCCTGCTGTCATTCGACCTTGGGTACTTTGCTTCAAATTTACTTTCACTGATTTAGCTGCTGTACTAACCTGGTATTTGCCGTATTGGTTTGCCCTGGCATTTCCTCTTGGCGCATCAGCTTTTTCTCGCTTCTGCCGGTGAGCGTATCATCGGGGGTTTGTGCCGATTTGGTCCACATCTCTTGTATGTGCAGCTTCCTCCACATCTTTTTGGGATTCACGGTCCTTTTTACATTTATTAAGGATTACGCAACTCAAAACTACTGTTCGCCGGAAGGCACGGAGAGAGAGGGCCAAGGCAAGGCGCAACTGGTTTTTGCACAAACACGGCTGGGTTTCGCTCACCAAAGCTGCCTTGAGAAAGATCAGGCATATTTTGAGTACACATCACAGCCGAGACGCTTTATTTATTTCAAAAATCAGTCAAGCAATGAACATGGACGAGGAAGATCCGAACGAGACATACTTCCCTTGGAAATGCCCCTGTGGGAGGATCAACAAGAAGTACGCAGTCGAGTGTGCGATTTGTTGGGGCTCTTGGAAGAAGGGCACTCGACATCCAACTCGACCCAAACAGAAGGAGACATATGGCTGGCAGGACTGGGACAACTGGGACGAAGACTCAAATTGGGCATCAAGCCGCTCATCGAGTCGGTCATCTACAAGATATCGCCAAGATGGAGGTGCCACAGCCCAGCACAGTCACCAGAAGCCTATTCTGAAGGGCAAGAAAGGGAAAGGAGGGAAAGGGAAAGGGAAGAAGGGCGTGTCGCCAGGAATGCCTCCGAGTCATGGAGGAACAGAATCGACTTCTCCTTTTCAACAGGGAGACAATTTTGCGCCCTGGACACCGATGGACACAGCCCAATTCATGCCCACCACAGCTTTGCCCTCGAGCCCATTTTCCTCCTTGATGCCAGCAAGCACATCCAGCGAAAAGCAAGAGATGGTAGAGCACTTGCGCAAGGCATATCCCGACCCAGCCAAAATGCCAGAAGATACCAAGCTTTTTATCGAGAAAACCGAACAGGAGACGGGAAGAATGGGGATCAAGAACTTGCACCAAGCTACGAAGTACTTGGGCAAGGTGAAGAAGCACCTGCAGGAAGTCACAGACCAAAGACGTGCCCACCGCTCCCTTTGGATGGCCCATTTGTCCAATGGAATCAAGATGTGGGAAAAACAACTGGACGACTTCCGAAGACATCAGGCGACACTCACGGAACATGCAGGAAAGGCAAGGACCGAGATCACTGCAACGAACAGAATCATTCAACAGCTGAGCAACGCTACAGCTGGAGGTCCTACCTTGCCTCCGTCTTCTGTTCAAGTGGAAGCAGAAGAGATTCCGGAAGATCCTGCCGACAAAGAGGAGGAGGTCCTAAGGAAGCAGCTCCAAGGAGTGCTCCAAAGCTGTGCGGGCTCCCTGGGATTGGAGTTGGACCAGAAGGCCACCGACATCCAGGAAGACGACACTGCAGACGAGGACAAACGATCCAAAAGGCCTCGTGCTTTAGAGCCCTTTGCTGGTGGTGCATCCAGGAATCCGTGATCTCAGGCCGTGCTTCAGAAGTTCAAAGGAATTCTGTGCATGTGGCCAGCTTCTATGAGTCCAATGATGCTTCGATCGTTGAGGCCTATCAGCCAATAGAGTTATTGTCTGGTGCAGCATGCGGTCGTTGGGACCCCTTTTTTGATCCGATGCTACCATGGACGCATTCCATCCAGTACGAACCTTTCTATGTGAGTCCTTTCCAAGCATGTTTGAACGCTTTGAGTTTGCAGTGGGAAGTGGGCTTTGACCATCTTGCTCGACTTCCTCAATTACCTGCTATCAAGTCACCCTATTGTGCAAGCAGTCCCTCGACCTCGATTCTATCTCAGAGACCACATTCCTCTGATGTTCATACGAAACATGTTAGGTTTGATGATCAGATTGATATTTTCTTGGGCGATGATGAGGAAATTGCGATGGGGAAGATCCAAGTGGCACAGATTGCTTTGCATAACTGGCCCACTAAACCATGGAGCAGAAAACGAATTCGAAAGCAAAATCCGTATTTGACAGGTTTTGACACGTTTCCACGATTTTCTGAAGTGATGCAACCTCCGGAGCCATCCTCTTGTGCGAGTTTGTTGAGCCGAGATTGCAAATCCTTACCTGTTGATGAAAGTCAATCTGATACTATTTCATTTGTGCAAAACTTGCATTTCAAGCAAGCTATACATTCAGATCATGACGTTGATTTGGTCGAGACGTTTGGAGAGGGCCGCACTGTTCCCAATGTCTTTACTGACCATAATGACGACGATGATAGAGAGAATTGGGAATCTGAATTAGAATCGTCCAGATCTTCTTCTGATTCTCGCATTGGCCCGCCTAGTCTTGATGACACACGACAAGACGTCATCATGTTTCATGTTGGGGACCTACCTTTGCGTGTCTTTCTTGACTGGAGTAGCTATGAAAATATGATCAGTGAAGTTGCACATCATTATGCCACCACTGTTGTGGATGTGGTTGATGTCTACGAAATCAATGCTGAAGTTAAGGGCCTTCCACCTGACTCTATTCCTGTCATTGTGCATCTTTTTCCTGATATTGCAGTCGGGCAACTTGCTAGATTGGTGCTCTTTGATTTGGAAATCCATGCACATGCTATCGAAGTAGGTTTTCGTGCAGGCCCCACAACACAGCGTTTTGTGCTGGCAGCTCCGCTGCATTGCGATCGAGCTACCATTTTGGTCATTGCTGACGTTGACAGATATTGCGCCAGGGAGAATGACAAATGCTTTGTTTGGCACAATAATGAGAGATGGCAGGACACTGACCTGCTACAACGTCAGCTGAGTCATGGTGATTTGATTCGGGTTGCCATTCCACCATCTGAAAGATACGCATGTCCTACAACCCAGATTGTACGCTGGACCCAAGATTTGCTTTCAGATGATGAGATTGTTAGCCGCATTTCTGAGCATGAGGTGGAGGACGGATATTCACCCAGCCTTTTGAACGAGGATGAAGTCAGGGCTCTTGCTGTACCCAGAAATGACACAGATGCCCAATCTGAACACGACCATGATGCCTTTCAAGCCATGCAGACCAGTGCTGTAGCTTCGCGGCAGCAAGAAGCTGAAGTATTGAGTTCTGATGAAGAATTACCAGATGATTGGATCATTGATTTGCAACGCATCGCTGGTCAGTTTGCACGCAGCTGTGATGCTGACAGAGACATTGATTTCAGCTTCACCATTCTAACGTGGTTCTTAGATCACGACAAACATTGCATCTGTAGAGAACCTAAGATAGTCACTCTGGGAGGGGATGTTGGGGAATGGAGAGAAGACATCCTGCAACCTTGGCGTTTTTGGTTGGAGCTTGGCGAATCAACTTTTATTGACCTTGTCCAGCCTAACCCCCCACGAGTTCCCATTGAAGAACACTTGGCACATGTTATCATTACGCAGCGACACTCTGGGAAATCTTCGGCATTATTTTCTATGGAATTTTCTGACCGTATTGAACCCAGTGTCATGGTGCGAGTTGCAGTAGTGCTTCCGAAACTTTGCACTCAGAGAGACGTCCTTTTTGCGGTGCCACTCTTCTCTTCCTTTAGCCGTAATCCAATTGTCTGGGAAAATCCCGCACTGCTGAGCCCCGAGCAATCTTTCCGTACATGGTCTGGACGGGGTCTCACGGTGCAAATCAAACCTTGTACTGAGTCGGATCACGGCGACAGTTTGGGGGATGATGAGAGCCTGCTGCAGACGAGGGCCGATGGCCCTGGATATATCAGCAAAAATGACGCCCACTTTGGTTCTGAGATGCCTTGTGATAGCTTCACTGATGAATTTCTGCAGGCAGTTGATGCGGCTAGGCAAGCTGACCAACAGGAACCTGCTCCCCTGGACCCTTTTGCGATTGATGCCCAGCCGACAGCATTTCGTGAAATTTGGGACCGGATTTCCACACAGATGGATGTGAGCATCCCACAGGCACCTGAATTTTTCAGAATTGAGAGCTGGTTTCTGCACCATACAACATACAACAAGTGCCATGCCTCACGTATCACTTTGCTGTCCGCTGACTTCACTCGTTGGCGATCACAGCTGGTTGCGACATGGCATGATCGAGTAGTTGATAGCAATGCTCTGAATTTTGCTTTGGTTTCCCCGGAGCCTGAGGACAGTGCGGCAGGTACAATCGCTCAGCTTACCATTACTGAAGGTGCTAGAGCCGAATTCCGATCTGCCATTTTGTCTGTGTATGACTCAGAGGAAGACGCTGAAAGGAATCCATTTACCTTTGCTTTGGCCTTGCCTCGACGTCTTAACCTACAAAGACTTGTCACATTCCTGCACATGCAGCCTGATTGCCCACCAGCCAATTTCCGCAATATTTGCAATCTCTGGTTTGGTACTATTCCTATTGGCCGTTTGCATGAAGTGAATGTGCAAGATGGTAATGCGTTTAGGCTTGTGATTAGCAGAGGTGTAGCGATTAACCTCCCTCAATTACTGCTGATGGACAATTCACAGATTCGAAGTGTGTTGCAGAGAGCCATTCATGGTGAGGTTTTTGATCGACCACCGGAGCCCGCCTTTTTGAGTGCGCATGCAGGCGGCGGAGGCACATTGCCTGACCTTGTTTTGTCTAATGCAACACTCCAGGCCGATGCTCGGCCTGCTTGGCTGCAAGTCCTTGACCGGCACTTTCAATATCATCATGAATTTGATTTAATTGAGGAGACAACTTTCATGAATGTGGCTGTGTGGTATCTCAATCTGAATGTGGATTTCCATTGTGATGCCCCCCGCATTGTGCGTATCACAAATGATCCAGGTATGTGGAGGACGGATTTTATTTTTCCTTGGCGAGATAGACTCATTAGAGGAAGTGCAGCTGAGATTGAAGTTATCTCCACATTGGTGCATTCGAGACTCACGGGAGGTCAGTGCCCACATGTTTTGGTTACACAGGATCTTCCTAATGACCAATTTGCTGTGCTTATCACAGTTCAAGGAACTGATGGGTTGGCGATGCCTATGCGACAGTTCACACATGTTCTCCTTAGCCGTACGACTGGAAGGGACATCCTACGATTGGCAGTCCCTCATGAACATTCACACCGGCCTACTATCATCCAGATGGCTGGACAGACTTATTTCCCTGATGAGAGTCTTATCCTCCGATTAGGAACCTCTCTTTTGGTGCTCGTCTCAGGTGCTGAGCTTGACATTTATTCGGATCAGGTTGCGGATGCCTTCAGTCTCTTTCAGCGCAATGCAACCTTCCACCACCCACAGCCGCGTCAGTGTAAACCTGGAAACAACGTGCAAAGAGATGAATTTCCTATGACCTTTTTGGACCAGCACGTCCGCAGACCTCCCAGGCCATACCATGATGGTAGCGATCAGTGGATTGATGAGCTGGCTCCATTGTTCCAGAATGCAACTGACTACAATGCTTGGGATGATGAACTTACCATACAGGTGACAGTTTGGTATGTTCACCACACCAGGAGACCAACCTGTCACCGACCTAGGTATGTCAATCTTGCCAGCAACCCTATTACATGGATTGATGCACTACGCCATGCCTGGAGTGACTTACTCGATGTCAGTTTACCGTTTTCGGTGTTTATTGTTCGTCCCAGGCCGCCACAATTCCGGTCTTTCCGTAGTGCTTGTCATATCCTGCTTGAACAGGCACCCAATGAACAGAGTGCAGCGGTTGTCCTGACCACCCTCATTGAAGGGTCGGCACGTGATGGCATGATCCAAGGTGCCTTTTCCATCAGTACTCGTACCAATATGGCCGATGTGATACGAGCAATGGATGCGGCACACTATTGTGCAAGTAATCAATGTACACTCTTTTCACAGGGACGTGCTGTGCCCGGCCCTGATTGGATTGATGTGGTGACTGGCTCCAGCCTCTACCTGCGTGTTGCTGCACATGATCTTGCTGATGAAGAAGCCAGAGAAGTTAGGCAACACTTCGAAGATCTGGCTTTGATGCAGAGATCTGCCTTCCGATTTAATCCGGATGCTGCTGTGTTTCAGCCAGGACAAGACTCGATCCATGCCCAGCCTGAGCATTTGCAAGATCTTTTTGCTTGTTGGGAGAATTGTGCATTTGCGTGGGAGGAGGAATCGCGTGCTGCACATGTCCTCACTTGGTTTGTGGCACCGGGCATTGGACGATTGAGCTGTCTACAAAGCCGTAGGGTGGTTCTTTTTCAAGATTTTATGCAATGGGAAGAAAGGTTGAAAGCGCCATGGAGAGAGTACATTGATCTCTCCGCTCCTATTTCATTTGTGGTAGTGCATCCTGCACCGCCCCATATAGAGTCTTCAGTCAGTGCTCACGTCGTGTTGATACAGCATGAACTGCCCACTGGATCGTCGCCACTTATCACGATCTATGATTCGGCGATCAACCATGGATTGCCCTTTAGAGCAGTTTTCACCTTGAACGAGCGAACCACTGCCGCTGATGTTATTGCAGCATTAGGGTACTCAAATGACTGTCAATGCCCTGGTACTAACTGTGCACTGTGGATGGAGAGAATGCCTGTACAGCCCGGTAGTCATATCGCAGTACGTGATGGTAGCTGTCTTGTCATGCAAGTTGCCCGCATTGTGCTTCCTGCTGACTGGCAACCGCCAATTCGTCCTGAGTTGCCAGGCACAGAAGCGCTGAATTTCCTTCAGATGCGTGCTAGCCGTGTCCAACCTGTGAAGAGACCCAGAGAAGTTAAGACATGGTTTCTGCATGAGAGGGTACAGTTGCATTGTTTCAAACCCAGATCGGTCTGCATTGACGAAGATCTGCCACTTCCTGATGTGTTACGAGGAGTTTGGTTTGATGTTGCTGATGATTTGCCGTTAGAGGTGCTTACCATACAGCACCCGGACACAGCCGAACTGCACTTTCTTGGTGTTCAAGCTTCTGCATCATCTGACAGGATGGCACTTCTGATTGAAGCCTGCGGAGTTGGTGTGGATAAGGCCTTGTCTGAAACTCGTGCAGCCCTGCTACCCAACCCACTTTGTCGCAAGGATGTTGGACTTGTCTTTGGGGTTAATTTTGACCAAGCCAGTCTGCGACAATTGCAATGTTGCACCATCTTAATTGATGGACGTGTTGGCGCGCAATGCTCTAATGGTTCTTTCGTTCAGATGACCTGGCAAGGACGTTTGATTGCTGACATACCGCTTGAGGTTGACTTTTCTGGGGTTATTCATGTTTTCGAGGAGTTGGATGCGCATTTCATCCTGCCAGTGTATGATCTGCCTGATCACTTTCCATGGCACCCTGCCAGCTTAAGTTGGGTGCAAGCCCCGTGGTGGACCCCGGGTACGCCGTGTCAGGAACTTTTGATCTATTATGATGGATCTTGCATCAAGAGTGATGGAGACAAATCTGCAGGCTGTGCCGTTGCTGCCTTTGCCAAGGTCTCGCATACCTGGTATTTTGCGGGGGCAGTTTCCACCAGGCTTGACTCCACAGCCACATCTTATGTGGCCGAGCTTGCAGCAGCCATTTTAGCCCACAAATTTGCCTATGATTTGCTCAAACTCATGCTTTGCTCACAAACCAATCTGCCTAAGGTTGAGTTCAGGTACGACTCGCAGACAGTCGGCCAGCAAGCAGAGGGTACGTGGCAGATCTGGTCACAACCACGTATGGGCCAATTCCTGAGAAGCTTGCACCGATGCCTGGAATATAAATTTGGCATTACATTGCAGCATCGCCACATCAAAGCGCATGTGGGCGAGCCGGGCAATGAATTGGTGGACTGCCTTGCTTTCCAGGCAGCATATGGCTACCCTCTGCATGATCTCCAGCCTTGGATCCAGCATGTTACCCGAGCTGAATTTGTCAATCTTGCTGAATGGACCTGGTACCTATTCCGAAGGGACCTGCATTGGGATGGATCACGCATTGTTTTCCCTGCCGGTCCTAGTACAGTCCCGGATGTGTCAGTGTTCCCTCCACAATTAACTTGTGAGGTATCCCCAACGACTGAGCAACAGGGTTGGCTTGATATCCAGTTCGCTACATGTAATGTGCTTTCCCTTAAGCCTGCCCAAGCTGTGCATCAGAATTTGGCCGAGTCTCTCAACCAGGGACCTTCCCGACAGGATGCATTGCTCACGCAATTCCATGAGGCTGGGATTCATGTTTGGGCGTGGCAAGAAACGCGGCATCGTCAGAAGTCCCAGTGGCATGATGCCAACTATTGGATTTTCCGTAGCCCGGCCAATGCACAAGGGCACTATGGTGTCTTTATTGGCCTGCACAGGAAATTGCCTATCGGTTACATCATTTCGAATGGAAGGAAGGAAAAGGTGTTTGTCAAGGATCGAGAAGTTGCCATTATTTTCAATTCGCCACGGCTTCTCATCCTGCGCATCAAAAATCCTCTTTTGAAATGTATTCTTGTTGCTGGGCATGCCCCACACACAGGCGCCGAATCAACCACCATCCAAGCATGGTGGCAGTCTGTCACTGATGCCATTCCCACTAAGTACCATCAATGGCATACCGTCCTGCTCGCTGATGCCAATGCCCGAGTTGGAGCGGAGCCTAACGCTCAGGTTGGTGATCATCAAGCTGAAGCCCTCGATCCAAAGGCTGAAGGGTTTTTGGACTTTCTTGCAAGGCATGGTTTGTGGATCCCTGCCACTTTCGAAGCCACCCATGTTGGTCTTGGCGCCACCTGGCGCCATTCACGTGGACAATGGTACAGGAATGACTACGTTTGTATTCCTGCTGAATGGCAGCTTTCATATTGCAGGTCTTGGATCAGCGAGGATATCGATGTTGGACTCATGAAGGAAGACCACAGAGCAGCTGTGGTTCATCTCACCTGTTCTATGCGACCCTTTGGTCATACCAAAAAAGCTGGCATGACTAAGCTGACATTTGATGCCATTGACCCTGCCATTCTGCAAAATATTGAGCAACCGGTTTGGACAATTGATGTGCACTCACATGCTGCGGCTTTGCAGGATTCTCTTGTTGATAAGTTATGGTCCTGTCAATCCCAACGAGTCTCCAAGCCTAAGAAGGTGACCATGACTGAATGGACATGGCAGCTAGTGCAAGAAAAGCGCTCTTGTCGCAACCGTCTTCATGAACATTCTCGAGTCCAGAGGCTCACATTGTTACAAGCTTGGTTTTCCTGTTGGAAGCATGCGATGTGTGATTGTCCACCCACCGAAGTCCATGTTGCATTTGATGACCTGCTTCGGCAACAAGACTGTCTTATCGCTGTTTGCTATAGTCAGTTTCGTTGTCTGGGGGTACAAGTTGCCAAAGCTATGCGGGCGGATGATATTCAGTTCTATACCTCTTTGATGGCTGACTGCACTGAGTTTTTGCATCCGAGTGCCGTTAAGCAGCTGTGGGGGATTGTGCGGCGGTCATTGCCCAAACACCGCCAGAAACGCATGAATATTGCACCTTTTCAACTTGAAGCATTGGAGGACCAGTGGCTACCCCATTATGAAAATCTTGAAGCAGGAGTTGCCATTACTCCTGATGCAATTGTTGATGCATGTGCCTTTCAACAAGCCTTGCGAAGGCTCGACGCTCCTTTGCACCTGGATTTGCAAGATTTGCCTAGCCTCTCCCAGCTTGAAAGTGCCTTTCGCTCCGTGCCGGCCGATAAGGCTTCTGGCTATGACCCGCTTCCATCTGCCCTGTTCCACCAAGCCTCTGCAAAACTTGCGGAGTTGCACCATGACTTGATTGTGAAAGCATTTCTGTGGCAGTGCGAACCAATCCAAGCTAAAGGAGGCCCAGTTGCCATTCTGCCCAAGACTCTGCATCCTACTACTGCCAGCCAATTTCGTGGCATTTTGTTATTACCTAATGTGGGTAAACGTATGCATGCCATTTTGCGGAGTCGTATCATGAAATCATTGGCCCCTGCCCGTTCACCCGGCCAGCTCGGGGGTTTTTCTGGGCAGCAAGTGCTTTATGGTTCCCACGCACTTCGGACATTTGGCATGATTTGTGACAGCAAAGGCCTCAATAGTGCAATTCTATTTCTGGACCTTTCCAGCGCCTTTCACCACCTTATCCGTGAAGCTGTGGTAGGATCGAATGACGGAGCCAATCTTGAGCATGTCATGCGAGTATTGGTCAAGAATGGGCTTCCAGAGGATAAATTTCGCTCCTTTGCCCAACTCCCAGGTATTTTGGCCGATATGGGAGTTGCTGCTCCTATTGTGAGGCTGTTGCGTGACATCCACCTTGGCACGTGGTGCACTTTG
>Ga0126342_10015996_pt1 | contig 13101 bp, 16 predicted proteins | sample Cyp1metagenome_FD_92528 | JGI IMG/M metagenome (GOLD analysis project Ga0126342, IMG submission 92528) | Coral microbial communities from Lord Howe Island, Old Settlement Bay, Australia - Cyphastrea 1 metagenome | ecosystem: Host-associated > Invertebrates > Cnidaria > Coral ... | reverse complement strand
CAGCAGTAGTAGTAATAGCAGTAGTAGTAGTAGTAGTAGTAGTAGTAGTAATAGCAGTAGTAGTAGTAGTAGTAGTAGTAGTTGTAGTAGTAGTAGTAGTAGGGGAGGGCGGCAGGCAGGACGCCGCAAAAATGCACTGCATTGCTTGGTCATGAAACAAAAACTACCACGCTTTTATGGAATTACTGTTTGGGATCTACGGCCGCTGCTTTCTTGCTGTTGGGGATATTCTTTGGGTTTATTTTTTTTCTACGACCATGCGTCTCATGCAGGTGCCCTGCATGTGCGTGAGACGCTTTGGCGCCTGGCTTATATGAACCTTTGTCTGGCAACTTGAAGAATAGATTGGTTTTGATACTCTGATCCTGTGTATTCCAGCTGGCTTCTGTTAGAATGAATCAACTCATTCGTGCTGTGTGCCCAGCTTTGCCTGGGTCTACCTACTCTGCGCTTACCAACCTGATAATGTTATTGATGTTATAATTGGGAATTAAACAAACCGTTAATGTCATTAATATTGATGTATTAATATTAATTACATTATTTTTGGGATGATATTGTTCTTGATGTTGTCCCATGAATAATGTATTTAATATTATTGATATTATATCAATATTAATGCGGATATTATGTAGTACCCTTCTGAACATATCATAACGGAGATATTTTACTTCTTTAACCGAACTAAGTGGACCTTTAAGATCCTAAAATCCGGGGGGGATAGTTTTTTCATATTCAACCTTTTCAGGTCCCTATCATTCACCAAAAAAATGAATAGATATTTGGAAAAAACTATCATTTAACAAAGAAATGGGCATTTCAACTAGGATTGGTGGTATAGTGGCTTAATATTACAAACTTATTGTTTTTCCCGCATGAAAGCCATCATTAACTATCAGTAACCATCATTAACCATGGTTGATAATTGGGGATATGATTCTGGTTGGTGGTTTGAACCCCTCTGAAAAATTATAGGACTTCGTCAGTTGGGATGCTGAAATTCCCAATATATGGACAAAATAAAAGTCCTGTTCCAAACCATCAAGCAGATTATGTATTTTGTATTGGTACTACTATTCATGGTTATTCATGGATTCATGGTTATTCAAAAATAGCATCCATATTATTGATAGGTATTTGATGATAAAGTAATACTATTGATGGTAAATCAATTCAACACAATATAAATTGATTGTTCAATATTGTTAATATTAATATTGGGATATTATTATTGATATCATTATGGCTATTATTGATATTAATAATCCATATTATCATTATTCAATAGATATCATTGATTTTGGTATTTGATGGTCAATATTATCAACATTGAATATTTTCGGGATTAAATGGGAATATATCATTTCAATATCATGAAATGGTTATCCCATAATGGGTGTTTCATACTGTTTAATGGGATATAAACCATCATTAAAAAAACACCATTGAAACACATGGCATTCAATATTATTTAATGGCTATCTAATATAGTCCAATGGGTGTTGAAAAAAGAATGTAACCGTTTTTTGTTGGGATTCTACTGCAATCAATGGGATATAAACCATCAATAGATCGGGATGTAACGGATATTGATTTACCATCAATATTCTATATCAATATTAATATTCCAAAATTAATATTAATAATATTGAATAATCAGTTGATATTTTGAGGAAATTGCCCTTTGGTAAACGTAGATACCGTAGATGTGGATTTGATCCATGGTTTCTCTAGGAAGATGATCGAGAAATGGACTCCAGGAAGCACGTCAGGTACCGATTCTTTTAAGTTAACTTGGACTCTATGCTTGAATCAAAGGCTTATTCAAGGTATTTTAAGGGGGAATTCATGTTGAGGATTCACCCACTTACCTATTTAGCAACCCGTAAACTTTTGGGTGTGCCTGAAAATGGGGTTTCTCCAAATGGCCACTCGAACAAGAGCAATGATGATAAACCACTGAATCTTGTGAATTTAGTGATACGATATTTTCTTAAAACAATCAACCTGCTATGATTTACTTTTTAAATCCCTTCCCCCTAATATTAAACATTATTGAATGCCACCCCAGGAACCATGGTGGATGTAGGGAATGGAACTGCTTAGTGGACTGTTTAATCATAGGGGGAGGGGCTCAATCCAATAAATTCCGAGTTTTTGTTAGTCAATCCCCTATAGAATTGGTGTGCTTGGGATTTTACCCCATCTATTACTGGTTGGTGGTTGACCTACCCCTCTGAAAAATATGAGTTCGTTAGTTGGGATGATGACATTCCCAATATATGGAAAAATAAAATTCCTGTTCCAAACCACCAATCAGATATATACTTATATTATTGCATATACATATATTTATATAAATCTAATTACTATGTTTCATAGCATCATCATAGCATCATTACATCCCAATTTTTCCCATTTATTGTCATTTATTATCATTCTGGTTGGTGGCTTCAACCCCTCTGAAAAATATTAGTCAGCTGGGATGATGACATTCCCAATGTATGGAAGCATAATCCAAATGTTCCAAACCACCAACCAGCATTTGTTTGCGGGGTCCCATTTTCAAACACCCACATGGAGATCATCCGACACCTTTGTACCGAAAAAAAAATCTGCGCCAAGACGCAATGGCTTCGCTGACGGGCATCATGATGTTCCCGCAGGCAATGCGCGCACCAGTGAAGTCGTGAATCCTCAGTGGATTATGGGATAGTAATTGCTAAAGGGATATCAATGGGGATAGGATGGGGTAACTTATTATCCAATTTGGATCAGTTTGGGTGTTCCAAAAATAAGGTATACCTCTGGTAATTTGTTACACAGCTCTTGAACGTGGCCTAGCTATGTTTCGTTGATTTACCTATCATCAGATGGTGATGTTCCACTTCGCTATGTTGGTTTACCAGAGGCTATGTAGCTTAGAATCCATCTAATTCTTCACCCACAAAAATCCAAGTGTACGGCTTTGATACTTGCAAATATGGAAAGCGAGCGTCTGGGAATCTATTGTTTTACCATTATCCTAACCTTTCGAAATCATCATGGTCATATGAGTCATATCTGACCTTACCACTTCTTCTCGCTTACAGCACCATCTGTGCCACACAAGCTGCACCAGTGAGCTGCTGCCACGCCTTCGTGTGCCACTATGTGGTAGTACTGCTTTTGGTGCTTTGGGCTCACATGCCAGCAGGACATCATCTACCGAAAAAAGGATCGTCAGGGCCATCGGCTGCATATGGTGGACGCTCAAGAGGGCCTTCTGCTTCAGTGAGCTCGAGAGAGGCCCTGGTTTCATTACAGCGGCCAGCCCAATGGAAAATTCACTGCGCACTGCACCCTCTCAACAAAGCAAAAGTCACCACAGCCATCAATCTCATCCAAGCTCTTTTGACGAATTTCCCTGCTTATAAGCTCCCATCTAAATGTTTCCAACCCAAGAAAAATGCAAGAATCCATCTTGAATCCTTCATCTTCTTTGTTCGGCTCCGTTCCAAAACCTCCGGCTGCCAGAGTCAAAATAAAATTGCACGATGCCATAAGAGAGCTGGATAACTTGCTAAATTTCACTAGCCCAAAAGTTCGGCCAGCTATGGGGATATTCCCAACACACACGTATATATATACCATGATTCCAGTGAGGCCACGATGTGAGATGACTATAATTTGCCTTGATTGCGTTGGAATAGCCCCATTTTGAAATGTGGCACCTTAGTCTCCATCATAGGTTGTCTGTTGTAAGAAAGTTGTTGCTTATGTACGCAGTCTACACCTGGTTTTGTAAAACCTAATGCCATTATGATACCAGTAAAACCTCATGATACAAAATCAAATATATGGGATTATTCCATCAAAAACACATTTTATAACATAAGGGGACCATGTAATTACACTCCTCTAATCGTTATCACAAAAATCGCTTGGTAGTCCTTCCCAAAAAGATGTTGAAAAATGAATCATCGCTATTACAGTAATGATTTACTTTTCGCTTTTTTGGATAACTATATTCCATCTAAGTGTGTGTATAGTTATAGAAAATGATACTCCCATTAAACCCATTATCATCCCATCCCATTGTAATCCCTTTCCCTCCCATTAATGGGACTATATCCACCAATTGTTCCGTTAAATCACCTACCAGTCGTTGGTAAAAATCCATATAATCACCATATTTCATGATATTCCCATTAAAACAGTTGCTTTCCAGTGAACTATATTCTCCTAGGGATTTACTTTTTGAGGATAACATGGGATTTGGGATAAGTACATATTTCCTCCGAAAAAAGCAATTGAATCAGAATCCAATTGACCCCCCCGAAATTGAGATTTTAACGGGATATCGCACCAAGAGTCTTACTTTTTTATGGCATATTTCCATGATATTCACCGATATTCCCACTACATCCTGTACATCCCAGTCAAATAAGCCCTAATCGAATCATTGCCAATCTTAGATACCCTGCAAAAAATAACAAATTCTTTGCTGGTGAACGTAGATATTCCCATTCATACCAAAAGACTAAAGGATTCGTTTCTACCCCATCCAGTTGATTAACCTAGAAACTGGTTTAAATGCCATTTTTCATCACCATGTTCCATGATATTCCCATGAAAAGATTGACCTAGGAATCCCCAAAAAATTGCGGACAGGGCTCACGAGCGCCCGCTTGTTGATCTGCACGGTGCTCAGCTGCGTGTCGACTTCGATGCTGCTGGCGACTGACGGCATGCCACCGGTTGTGTTGTACCTGCGCAAAGGTGGGGATATGGGTCAGCAATGTGATGTTAAATCACTGGCCATGTCAGGAACCTAAATGGGAGGTACCTACCATATATAAGGCCTATGTAAGGGCTATGTAAGGGAATATCCCCAGGAAATATGGTCTTATATGGTACAGTACCTCCATTTTAGGATCCTGAAATTCCCATTGATGTTACCCTCTGGTAAACGTTTACAGAACGAACTGGAAAGATCCACCATTTTGAATCGGAAAATCAACTATTTCTATGGACATTTTCCAGTTCGCTATGTAACAAATTACCAGAGGGTAAATGATGTTAGAATGATTTCATATGATTTCATGTTGATTTAATGGAATTTTAAGAAGATTATTATGGGAATTCATGGGATAAATGGAAGTTTAAGATAGTTTAATGGTGATGAATAAGGATCCAAACCAATGGAATTATAGGATCTCAGTGATGGGACGGTGAATTCTGGCGATCAAAAGAGCTAGAATTTATGGATGTCCATCTCCCGAAACAATGGACTTATGGGTATAGATCCGTAGCCATGTATAAGTATATGTATATATATATATAGATAGACAGATACAAGTAGATAAAAATATGATATATGGCTGAAATATCATAATCCACTGACCTGATATAGTAGCTTAAATAAGACAACACTCCCGATAATTCCCAACATCATTACAGTGACATCACCTTGGGGTCCAGTGGGCTGATTCTCCAAAGCTGGCTGGTGGGGTTTCGATGTTGGAGTAAACCAGTATCAACACAAAAAACACCACCATTTCAAATCATTTCTGCATTGAATGTCCATTACTAGTTGGTGGTATACCTACCCCTCTGAAAAATATAAGTTCGTCAGTTGGGATGATGAAATTCCCAACTGAATGGAACGTCATAAAAATCATGTTCTAAAGCACCAACCAGGATTGGTTTATGGGGGTTAAATAATATTATTATGATAGTGTTTTCCACATTAACCATCATTGACTATCAGTAGTCATCATTAAAACCATCATTATAAACCATTATATATTCACCATCATTAACCATCATTTATTAACCATTCCCAAATGGATGGTTTATGACATTGTTTCAACCACATTAAATCTATGTTTGTTAATCATAATATTTCCATTAACCATATCATTAATCATCATTATTGTTTTTCCCACATTTCCCACATTGACATGTACGGAAACTCCGTTTTTGTTGGGAACTTCTCCCTGTTTCGTTAGGGACTTTATGACAAAGCAACCAACGAACTCAGTGGATGTTTCCTCCAGCAGGGGGATGCGCAATGATAGAGGCTTACTCAACTTCGAAGCCTAGGATTTACCATCTGGGTATGGTGATTTAATGGTGATTTAATGGTGATTTATGGTGATTAAATGGATTTTATAAATTTCAATGGTGATTCATGGTCAATCTCTGATAGCCCCCCCCCCAAAAAACTTTTGCCGGCTGGCTGGTGATTTTCGCAAACAAGCTAAAGGATTCAACCACACATTCGATCGGTTGTGAATGCTATAATCGTGGTGGGGATAAAGATTCAGCTTTAGTCGAAACTCTGCCATATTGTTGTCTTTGACCTGGTGGAAGTTGGTTGAATCGCCATTCATTAGGGTAGTTGGTAATATATACCATGATTTATATATATATCCACATATAATATCCCATGATACCCCATATTATACCATTTATCAAGTCCATATATGTAATATTTCATACTTATACCACAACTATATTTTCCAATATGTACATTTATAAAGGTATCTCTCTCACACAAACATATGCGTATATATATATATAGTTATATATAAATATTATATATGATACCACAATTACTACAGCCTCAATCTTTGCTATTTCAACCCCATACTCACATCATTGCCAAGCTGCATGATGGTCTGCCATGGGTCCGCCTCGAGTGCATCTGAATTCCACCAGTGTCCACCGATGGTGCTGGCATCTGTGCAGTCAAAGCCCACATGGATATGAACGCCGCAGCAGTTGGGTGCCATGCAAGCTTCCTGAGAGACTGGAAGGTAAGGTCCAAGGATGGAAAGAACAACCTGAAGATAACCTAGCACAGTTTCCTCAGAGACTGGCAACCAAAGATGGAATGAATATCTGCAAAATTTAAACTAGTTCGCTGCAACCCCTAGGTTTGCCCGCGGCCAATCCCGCATATCCTTTGACATGCTCAAATCCCTGCGCAGGGTTTAAGTTTTTTACCTTCCAAAACAACAAACATCAAAACCCTAAATTAGCCTAACACCTAAAAACCTAAACCCGAAATTAAAACCCTAAACCATCCTAAACCCTAAATAAAAGCCCTAAATCCTGAAAAAAAAGTCCAAAATCACTGCGTATAGCCAGTGTTTTCATGCATCCTCTGGTGATAAGTATATCATATTGTTTGGATGTGTTGCTTGAGTGTGGCGAACCAGGGGGATGCGGGGAACTAGTTTAATTGGCACCATTTTTGGGATAGTAACCCCTTACTTACCATCATTTCGCTGCGTGCTGTCGCTGCGTGAGGTCGCTACTTGGTGGCAAACTACCCACGAATCCTAAGTCGGGTGAACTAAGCCACCTAGTTACCCCCTGGCAATTTCTTACACTTTGCTATTGACAATGGCCATAGAAATAATGGATTTATGAATTAACAATGGCGATTTTCCATAGTTATGTTAGTTTAGCAGAGGGTAAGCGGGATGAGCCACCAAGTATTATGCACTTACAACGTGGTATGCTCTTCCAAGGATTCAAGATTCTCTCAGCGCCACTGGGAAACTGATCAACCTTTTGGTGGATTTCACCAACGGAAATGGGGGACTGCAACGACAATAAAAGATGTAGTGGGCAAGTGATCTATCTTTATCACCCACTATCTGGAACTTCATTAGCTAATAATTGCTTGATATAAGCAGTAAAATCGAAGATGTATCCAATAGAAGCTCTTCCCCGAATCTGGTAGGCCTCATATCACCAGGTTATTCACCATTTTACTCCATGCAACTTCTCATGGTTATTCGTCCCCGGAGGTGTCTCGATAGGGAGATGTTCAAACTCGGGTTCATTCGCAGCTGCATTTGTTGTGCCCCGCTGGGATTTTGAATGGAAACCAGCAGTCTGGAACAGTGGATGGTGGCGGTCCCAATAAGCAGGGGTCCTCTTGGTGAGGCTTTTCTGTGTCTATGCTCAAGCCCAACATGAGCGAATTTAAAACTTTAGCTTCGATTCTCTTTAGGTATTCACTAAAGCTTCCAACATGTTCCTATCTTTGTGGTCAAAATCATGATTTTTGTTGATTTTTCCATTGCTTTTGAAACTTTTCAAACTTTCATGTGGTTGGGAAACTCTGATTCGTGCTTCTCGGCTCCCCCTTTAATAGGGGATATGGATACAAGAGGTTGGAGCCCTGAAAAGTATATGGGAAGTCTTCCCATCCCCCAATCTATATGTGTCTGAAAAGGGGCCTCATACCACATAAATGCTCATTTGAAGAACCAAAATGATGATCAAGCATCAAATTCTTGGGTATAGTGGTATAGCGGCAGACATACTGTGGATGGCTGCGAAATCCTGCGCCAGTTGGTAGATGGTTATCCCCTTTTTGATCTCATTATTTACAATGTTTCATACTTACGTTCCTAGTTCCCAACTGGTACAGGATTTCGCAACCATACAAAGTATCCAATGCTCAATCCGAGCATCACTGCAGCGCGTGTCCAAGCCTGACTGGAAGATCCAAGAAAGAGTCTGCTTCCCGAACCTGAAGGGTGGCTGGCTGGTGGTTTCAACCCATCCTGAACATGGTTGTATGTATATATCTGTATATATATATATTACATTGTATATATATATATCTCTATATTATATTAAATATACTATATGTTGATTATACTATATATTTATTATAATCTACATATATCATATATATATAATAATGTATGTGTATATATATATACACATATATAGTTCATAATATGGAAGTTTCCTAAAATGGGGCACGAATGGCCAAAGCCACCTCCCAAGAGTTGATTGCCTTCAAGCTGAACCAAAACCAGGCCTTCCACGCTCTCCAGGTGTCCGGAGCGACGGATGACAAACCGTACATCATGGCCAATCCTAAAAAACAGTACAATTATATATAGCATCCCCATGTTCTCCTATACTATCTCATAGTGTTAATGGTTATGTAAACCCCTACTAATGGTGCTTACCCTCTGGTAAACTAACATAACAATGGAAAATCCCCATTTTAAATGGGTAAATTCAAAGGTAAATCCACTATAAATGGACATTTTCAATAGCAAAGTGTAAAAATTACCAAAGGGTAACCGCAGCCAGCGCAATTTTTCAAGATGAACCTGTGACATCGGGCTGGTCTCGTTGGTCTCCCCATGGGGGATCATCCCCTCTGAGGATCTCTGTGGTTAGCAAGTGATAAAGATACAGTGGTGATGGTAAGCTGAATCTTACGGTGCTTAGGGAATTTTCGGGAATGATCCATTTCATCACTATCAATAATAGTCCCAGCAGCCCATCCAGCAACCCTACGTTTAGAACCAGTAAGCTTAGTCAAGTGGTGATCTTTCCCAGCTTCGTCCACAGTATTTATGGTATAAATGGGAGAATCCACGAAAACTTACGACACCTGAGACATCCTGAGACCTCGGCTTGGTATGGGATTTACTACATCTATTCCTGGGCATGGAACAAGTTATTGGTCCAGCCCCAAGTAGATATTCTCATTGAAATTGTAATCGATTTGTTTTTGCGATTTGGCTTTGTCTGAAAACGAAGGGTACCCTGAATCCCATGGCACTTATCAGCATTTTCCCCGTTCCAACTGCAATTGTCAAGGCGAAATCCAGCATTTTGGCCAAACGTCTCATCCACCTTTTTCCGGATACCGTTGATGTGCCCAGATGCCAATTCATTCCCTTATCACAGTAAGTCCAAAATCGGAGGGAACTGGCTGACCAAGCCACTGCCAAATCTTAAACCATTCAAACCCCACTGAAATCCTACTTGGATGTGCGGGCACGGATCGTATCCGTGGTGTATAATCCATATTTAACCTATTATAACCTCTAAAACCCATTTACAAATCCCATGGGGAGATTTGGGACATTCCACATATCATTGGGGGTAGATGTAACCCAACCTTTGTGGCTCCCGCAGTAGATCCATTGCTTCAACCAAGACACCCTGAGTCGATCAGCGCAGATCCCACTGACATCAAATTTCCCGTGTAGCCCGGATAGGCGCTGAAGGAGCTCACAGTGGCCTTGGAGGAGGCTTTGACCTCATATTTGGATATATTTGGTGGGGAAAAACATTGTTTCCTGTAAATTTTTCCCTTAAACCAACCCATTGACTTTAACAATGCAAAGAACATGCAAATTTCATTGGATAATGCAACTTACCTTGGTTTTAATATGTTTTAATGTGGGTAAAACAATCATAATCTGTAATGAAACATCCCCCAAATCACCATCGATGGGATTTAATGGCTATTCAATATCATATTTCATTGGATTGGTTTAAGGGAATTTTTACAGGAAACGCATATATTTAATGGTAAAACCACGGTTTTTTGTAGATAAATGAACCATTTCCCAGGAATATATGATTAAACATAGATATATCATATGGTTTCTTTTCAGTCAATGTAATGTGGGCCAAGCAATGCCATAAACCATCCCCCAGTTATCACAATTTTAATAGGTTGTATGATGTTTCCCATTCCCAGTCATGGGTGGTTTATGACATTGTTTTACCCACATTACATTGACCGGAAAACAACACACTTAACTGTGAACCGATATGAACCAAAAGCATGTTTGAATCAAACCACAGATATCTGTGCAGATCCAAGCAGTGTTCAAAATCTGTCATTCCATTGAATCCTGGTTGGTTGAACGGGATCCCATCCTCTTGGATTATGATGACCCCATATAACCCCCTATTTTTTCAAGGATAGGTAGGGCTAACTTGTACTCGGGTTAGTTTCGAAGCGGGTTTTGGATGGTTTTGGAGCTCCTTGCTCAAGAGCTAATTCATTTCAGCCTTGATTGATTCCCGCTGTTCATCTGTGAACATCTGCTTGATCACATCGTGAGCGGCTTCTACTGTTCTGTAATTCAATGCAGCTGTCACCAAAGCTTGGCAATTGTGGGACAACTCTTCCCACTTCTTCATGCCAGCATATTTCTCTGGATTCATTGTTGTAGGTGTTCTGACATGCCTCATGTGAAGGCCAACCTGAACAAGCTGCGCAGAATTCTGCTGCAAATTCCAAGAGCGCTCACCGCTTGATTTAGGTGATTTTGCTGAAATGGGGATTTACGCCTTGACATTGGGATCTACCCTCTTGTTATTTAACATAGCCATGGAAAATGGCCCATGGAAATAGATGAATTTCCCCGCTAGGAACCTCCATTTATTTCGGGGATTTCCCATGGTGAACTGATAGTCATAACCAGATGGTAATTGGACAATTGCGGGGGAAAACTGGTTCAAATCTTGGCAAAAGGATCATTAAGAAAATGGAGAGTTAACCACCATGAAATGAAGATGGACCTATAGCACTTAATTACCCTCTGGTAAACATACAAAAAACTATGGAAAATCACAATTTTAAAGCTGGGTAAATCCACTATTTCGACTGGGCCATTTTCAATAGCTATGGAACAAATTACCAGAGGGTACTAGTCGAAATGTTTGTTCATCGACCCATCTAGCTATAGTCTTGCAATCACCACCAACCCTCGCTATAAAATCTAGTCATAATCATTTACTGACTACCTATATTTTGGTGGTTGCAAGAGTCTGTCTGAAAATGGAGTGTACCCCGCATATTGCCAATTCAAACGGGATAATGAATGGTGCTTAACTAGTGGATTTGGGGGTAAACATGGGTAAACTATTTCAGTCAATCCATCACAAACCCATCATCTTTCATGACAAACCCACTTCCCTATTTATACGTGGGTTAAATTGCCAAACAAACGATTTGGTAATCTAAGCATAGCCCTGCAAAATGACCCAAATATGGATTGTTTACCTATTAAGACTGTTGATTTCCAGTACTGCTAAATTATCAGAGGGTATTCCATGATATATCCCACAGAATCCCAAAATTCCACCGTTAAATCATCATTTTTTCATGGTGAACACCAGTTTTCACAGTCTTTCCCCAGCGTTTCCCTAGTTCCCACCGCCTCCTTGATGATGCCGCAGGCGATACGTCCTCCCTCGAAGTCGTGGATCACCATGGCACGGCCCAAGATGTCGCTCGCGGTCTGGAAGACGAGGGGATGGGGATGGGACTGGGGGATATCATGGGATGAACATTAAAAGAAACATGGGATCTTCATGGTTTTTTTTAGTGATTCAATGGGATATCCATGGGATAAATGGAAGTTTTTCAAGGGATATCATGTGATACTGTATACATGATATATATGATATACATCACTTGTGTAAATAGACAATATCACTGACCCTACAAGTGAACAGAATAGACTGTAATTGTATATAATGTGTGAACACAGTTGGGATCACTGTGTGAACCGCAATCATCACAGGGCGATGTATCTATATCGGCCATGAATTTCCATCTTTGTCTCCAAGACGTACTTGTAGGCTCCATTGAAGCCTGAAAATTGTGATTAATATCAGAGAATTGGTCTAAGGGAAAATCAAAACCCGAACCCCAAACCAACTTGGGGATCAAAAACTTTTCAGTACATGGTCCCTCTGGTAATTTAACATAGCTATTGAAAATGGCTGTAGAAATAGTTGATTTTCCCATTAAAAATGGTGATTTTTCATAGCTATGTTAGTTTACCAGAGGATACCCCCAAATCATCCATATTATTCTCGGATATTCCCTTATAAACCCACCAGTGATAAAGGGCTACCCCCATGACTCTGGAAACCCCCATATAGATGGAGGTTTATAGCTGGGAAATCGTCCATTAACCGTTATTAACCATGATCGAAGGAAGTTTAGAAGTCAAACTTCCGACAATATGGACAGATGAAAAGCAGCACAGGGCAAAGGCAGATAGAACAGAAAGATTAGAAGAGAGAAGAGTAGAAGAGAAAGAGTCAGAAGAAAGAAGATGCAGATGCGCGAAAAGGTAGGAAAGTCGCGAAACAGTGTGCTTTTCCAATGATTTGAGGCTCCGGAGGGTCCAAAAGTAGGCTCGCTAAAGCGGCGGGTGCGGAGCCAGCTGGCCAGATGAGATGAAAAATTGCACGCCGTTGTGGCGCGAAGCACATTTCGAAGTCAAAATGTACAAAACATCAGGGGTTCGGATCACT
>Ga0126342_10015995_pt1 | contig 13101 bp, 19 predicted proteins | sample Cyp1metagenome_FD_92528 | JGI IMG/M metagenome (GOLD analysis project Ga0126342, IMG submission 92528) | Coral microbial communities from Lord Howe Island, Old Settlement Bay, Australia - Cyphastrea 1 metagenome | ecosystem: Host-associated > Invertebrates > Cnidaria > Coral ... | reverse complement strand
CATACATACATACATACATACATACATACATACATACATACATACATACATACATACATACACACACAGACATACATACATACATACATACATACATACATACATACATACATACATACATACGTACACACATACACACATAAATACATACGTACATGCATACTGCAATGCATACTATCTTTTGACATACCTTCTTGCTTTGTCACACACCATATTTCAAATTCCACTTTGTCACACACACAGCTGTTTTAACTGTTCGATCCTTCACCACCTCCTTTCCCTTTCCTTCCTTCCCCGTCCGTGCTACAACCTTTGATGCTCATTATTGGAAGAAGTTGACTTGTGGGGTTATCCGGTCCTTTAATTATCAAATATTGAGGGTCGGGTGAGTCGGGTGTATTGTATATGAGCTGATGTTTTTCTTTGGTGGGCAGTACATCGGTAAAGGATTGCGAATATTCCGTGGGGAGCAGGGAACCACACCCTCCGTAAGAGTACATAAGAGTAGGAGATGGAGCAACATGTATTCGTCAGACATGCCCGTTATTGCTGTTGGTCGTTCTTTGCATGTATACACTAACAACGTATATTTGAGCATTCAACATACGTACGAACACAGTAATATCGGTAATATATATACCTGTGTATTTGCATGCCGAAAACAGATGTAAATGTGTGTATTTTACCATGTTCGTCAATCTGCATACGTAATATGATGGGGGATGGGCTTGAAAGTATCTCCTACCCGGCTCCTCCCCAAAAACCACTGGAGTTATTGGGGCCATGGCCGTGCCAGGATGGATAGACGGTACCGAGTCAGATGGAGACACTGGAGCGGGTCCGGGGTTTCACAGCTGCGCAGCAATTCATTTCAGGTTGACGTTGTCATCTAACCTGGTATTGGGAAATCCAAATGGTGGATCCTCCATTGCCAGCCATAACAGGTTTGCACGTTTACAGCCACATTGTTACTATTTGTTCATTGTTTTTAAGAAGTTTACAGCAACTTCATTGCCCGAACGCAGCAGGTAAGGAACGTAAGGAACCTAAGGAACCTAAGGAGCCGAAGGGACCTAAGGGACCTAAGGGACCTAAGGGACCTAACGAACCTAAGGCACCTAAGAGACCTAAGGGACCTAACGGACCTAAGGAACCTAAGGGACCTAAGGAACCTAAGGAACCTAAGGGACCTAAGGGACCTAAAAGGACCTAAGGGACCTAAGGGACCTGAGGGACCTAAGGGGCCTAAGGGACCTAAGGGACCTAAGGGACCAAAGGGACCTAAGGGACCTAAAAGGACCTAAGGGACCTAAGGGACCTAAGGGACCTAAGGGACCTAAGGGACCTGAGGGACCTAAGGGACCAAAGGGACCTAAGGGACCCAAGGGACCTAAGGGACCTAAGGAACCTAAGGAACCTAAGGAATCTAAGGGACTTAAGGGACCTGAGAGACATAAGGGACCTAAAGGGCCTAAGGGGCCTAAGGGACCTAAGGGACCTAAGGGACCTAAGGGACCTAAGGGACCTGAGGGACCTAAGGGACCAAAGGGACCTAAGGGACCCAAGGGACCTAAAGGACCTAAGGAACCTAAGGAACGTAAGGAATCTAAGGGACTTAAGGGACCTGAGAGACATAAGGGACCTAAAGGGCCTAAGGGACCTAAGGGACCTAAGGGACCTAAGGGACCTAAGGGACCTAAGGGACCTAAAGGGCCTAAGGGACCTCAGGGACCTAAGGGACCTAAAGGACCCTATGTCCCTAATGGCCACCCAGGAGCCAAAGAGTTGCAGGTGCTTGTCTCCAAAGGCGCCTGGATTTTTGCTCAGGTCGCGAGACTGGTCAGGCTTCAGAATCCATGCAGGGGGGGTGGTTACCTGTAGATTTCCCTGTTTCAAGATGAAAACATGTTTTTCATTTATAATCATGTATGTTTTTGGGTTGTTACACGCAGCTATCATGCTGCTATTGATGGTTTTTGAACGATACCCTTGCGACTATTTTATTTTTGGGCCATGGGGCGAGGAAGACAAGCAGAGCATCAAAAAAAACATGAAAGGAAACTAAATGTGGAGAGGGCAGAGGTTGTGCCATTCGTACATTGGATCCAAAAGACGACAGGGATCCAAAAAAATCATGCTGCATTTTGGAGCAAAAATATATCATTTGAAGAACTTGGGAGATTTTTCCGTGCTATTTCCTGCATTTCGAAACCAAAATGTGTAGTCTGCTGCGTTTTGATGCGTTTTGGAGCTAAACAGCTAAAATATCTCATCGCACTGTTCCGCATTCTTTTCCAAAGCGTTCATCGATTTCTCGCTGGTTTTCATTGTTTTTCCATGGGTGTTCAGCGTTGTTTCCATGATTTGTATCGATTTCTCCATGGTTTCATCAATTGTTTAATGTTTTTTTCTCGGATGGTTTTAAACCAGAATTGCGGAAGGGTTGCGTATTTTTGAAATGCCATGTCGGTGGACTTTCAATATGTAGATCTATATGTGATGCATTGCTGCATGACCATCACAATAACAATAATCATCGTCATCACCATCGTCGTCATCATCATGATCATGATCATGATAATCATTATCATCATCACCACCACCACCATCATCACCATCGTCATCATTCATCATCATCATCATCGTCATCATCATCATCATTATCATCATTATCCTCATCATCCCTTATGGAGATAAGTTAATGCGATTATCAGATTCAGCATATTTGCCACAGGGGGTGGAGGAATTGTTGATCCCTTTGTGAAAATATGTTGATGTGATTACACCATTCATCATATTTGTCATAGGGGGTGGCGGGGCTACGATCCCTTTTGAATATAAGACATACAAGTTGATGGTATTAACTCATTCCACATGAGCTGACACTGGTGGTGATGATGATGATGATGACGATGATGAGACCATGATGGTGAGATCATGACGATGATGATGATGACAATGATGATGATGATGATGACGATGACGATGACGATGATGATGATGATGATGACGATGATGATGATGATGATGAGATCATGATGGTGAGATCATGACGATGATGATGATGGCGATGATCATGCTGATGACGATGATGACGATGATGACGATGATGATGATGATGATGATGACATCATGATGGTGAGATCATAACGATGATGGTGATCATGACGATGATGATGATGATGACGATGATGATGATGATGATGACGATGATGACGATGATGATGATGATGATGATGATGATGGCGATGATGATGATTGTAAGTGTGGAGCAGCGTCCGGGTTGGACGGACCATGTGTTCCATGGTTTTCATCGATTGGTTCCATGTTTAGTGTTTTTTCCCATGATTTGTCACAATTTTCCATGGCATTTTCTTTTTGAACCCTTAGGTTATTTTTTGATCCCTAATATTTTTTGATGTCTCTCCCCACCGACACGGAGTCATCACTGATTTAGTGTTTGGCCGCCAAATTCACTTTCACTACCCACTACTAAGTCGCCAGCATGAATTTCCACGTAGGGTATATTCCCAACGCTTCGGTCATTCAATACCTGATGTAAGGGCATTTCCCCCCATTCTTTCTGTCCTTAAGCCCATATGTATTATTATAGTGTTCTTGCCATGTTATCAAAAAATATAAGGGCGCCCTTTTCAACTTGGCAGAGTTGGGTGCGTTTTCTGGTTTAAGAGTTCAATGATGCTCAAAGCCCCGTTGCTTTGCTTAACCCCCATATCCCCCATTGGATAAATCACCATTTGTTGCTACTCAACGCTCCCCCATCTAAGCCAGGCCGTGCCTTGTCAGAGTCATCCAAGCGCAGCTGGCCATTTTCAGCAGCCATAGATCTGTGGACAGGGATACCATGGGATACCCGAAATTGGTTAATCGGAGTTAATCGTTCTATTCTCCGATGGATTTTGTTTCGGGGTATTGTGCCATTTTCAGACACACCTACATGCGGATTGAAGAAGGAAGGTTTGGGAATTTAGACCTGCAAAACATAGTATTTCAAGCGGCTAGGATGTTGAAACAACAAATTCGATAGATTGGATGGTCTAATATTAAAGAAAAGGTCCCATTTGCACCCAACTCTTGAGCCTCTCCATGTTTTTCCGCAATAATCGGGGATCTTGCGGCCAAATTTCAACTATCCTCCCAGTGGATGGGGTATAATCATCTGAAATGGGTGGAAGGATTCACGAATTGGGTATCAACCATATAATAATACGTGATGGCATCAATCAACCACCGAAACGAGGCTAACCATGGAAACGAGTCTGTTCATCAGCTCCAAGTAATGGCAGTGTGTAAATTGGCGCCAAAAATTTGAAAATATGAACGGTCATGAAGAACCATGTTGTTTTGGGCATTTTGTGTTTTCGTGCAACCAATAATAGGGATGTGTATGATCAACAATAATGGAGGATGTATCTCCGAATATAAATTGTGTAGCCAACAAAAATATCATGGTGCCATTGCTATATATGATTTTGAAGCTATCGAAAGGGGGGATATGACTGACCCAGATTTGAAAAATCGGAACATGACCATGGAACAGTTGAACTGAAACCAACCAAAAGGTTGGGATCCAATCCATGCAAGCTTGCAAAAGGATAGCAAACGTATAGAACCGGCCGACCGAATTTGAGAGAAAAGCCAAGTAAAACGGGCAAATTAATAATTGACAAGCAAGGTTCAGAACCAACATTGGACGATTCCAAGTTTGTGAAACCGTCTGGTTTAATTTAGCAGTTTTTTGTAACTTCTTGGTATTGGTATTTCACTCTGTGACTAGTTTTGGGCGTAACAAGCTATACCTATGCACCTCATTAGTACCCGCCACCAGTGCTTGGGACTATTGAGTGTGGATGCTTCAGATCCACATGATAGTCGTCCCCCCAATAGGGCCTAATATCCAGCATGGAACGGTTCGATTCGGTTCGGTTAGGTTCCAATTTTGCGGTTCGTATGCACGGTTCGGTTCATAAACGGTTATTGAATAAACGGTTCGGTTCTGCCGGTTCGGTTTCCAAAAAAAACGATTCCACCGGTGCGGTTCCACCAGTTTACTCAAAAAAAACTAATTAGTTCTCGATCTTCATCGTGGCAACAGCTGCTAGCTGAATCCCCCATTGTCGTAATTGAATCTCAAAGCGGTAGCTGAACCTCCCATTGTGGTAGCTGAATCTCCCATTGTGGAGGCTGAATCTGCCATTGCCGTGGCTGAATCTCCCATTGTGCTGGCTGAATCTCCCATTGTCATTGTGGTGGCTGAATCTCCCATTGTGGTGGCTGAATCTCCCATTGTGGTGGCTGACTCTCCACATGGGGAAATTCAACCACCACATTGGGAGATCCAGACACCACACAATGGAGACCACATTGTGAAATTCAGCCACCACATTGGGAGATACAGGCATCACTCAGCCACATGCAAACCACATTGGGAAATTCAACCACCACATTGGAAGATCCAGACACCACAATGGGGACCACATTGGGAAATTCAGCCACCGCATTGGGAGATTGAGACACCACAATGGGGACCACATTGGGAAATTCAGCCACCACACTGGGAGATACAGGCACCACTCAGCCACATGGAAACCACATTGGGAAATTCAACCACCACATTGGAAGATCCAGACACTACAATGGGGACCACGTTGAGAAATTCAGCCACCGCATTGGGAGATTGAGACACCACAATGGGGAACACATTTAGAAATTCGGTTACCACATTGGGAGATCCAGACACCACAATGGGGACCACATTGGGAAATTCAGCCGCCACATTGGGAGATTCAGACACCGCAATGAGGACCACATTGTGAAATTCAGCCACCACATTGGGAGATACAGACACCACAATGACCACATTGGGAAATTCAGCGACACAATTGGTACCACAATGGGTACCACATTGGGGAATTCAGCCACCACATTGGGAGATCCAGGCACCGCAATGGGCACCACATTGGGAAATTCAACCACCACATTGGGAGATCCAGACACCACAATGTGGAAGATTTTAGACATTGCTGCAGTTGAGCTGGATGGACGGGCTTTTGGATATAGACAGTTGCCTGATACCACACTGAAAATCTCAATGCAACCTGTACATACTTGGCAGCACTACCGTATGGGGCATGATGAGCGGGGATCAATTTTCATTTGGGGCACCATATTGACCACAATTCAATCGCTCTTTGTGTGAGGGACACCGCGTCAATAGAACCGAAGTGGAGATATTGGGAAGGAATGCTTGCATGCGGGAACGAAGAACCTGCTCCATGGGATAGACTCTATATATCTGCTTTCGGTTCGATCGGTTCGGTATATCGGCTTTCGGTTCGATCGTTTCTGACAGTTCCATGGCGAATCTTTTCGGTTAGGTTCACAACGAGAGGAATCGCTGATTATGGTGGGATGGTCCATGCGTCGGATACCATCCTTTGACCATGGCCCCATAAGAGAGATGAGAGAGACAAAGGTGCAACTCTTTCCTTCCTTCCTTCCTTCCTTCCTTCCGTCCGTCCGTCCGTCCGTCCGTCCGTCCGTCCGTCCGTCCTTCCTTCCTTCCTTCCTTCCTTCCTTCCTTCCTTCCTTCACTCGCCCACTCCTTCACTCCCTTCTTGCTGCACTGTGGGCCACACCTGGACCTGAACCCCATATGGCGAGCTCAGGATGTTGTGGGCCACGCCTGGGCCTGAACACGCCTGGACCCGAACACGTGCCAGAGAGAATGCCAGATATAATGCCAAACAGGATGTCAAATCAAGATTTGTGTCAGATAGAATGCCAGATGGAATGCAAGAATAGATGCCAGAATGAATGCCTGAAAAGATGTTAGATAGAATGTCAGAGTATTTGCCGGTCAGAAATTTAGGTAGAATGTTGTCAGAATACCTGGATCTTCACTTAGCACTTTTTTCTGCTCATAGCAGTTTTCGCTTGGATTTACGCTCGTTCTGACTTTCTATGCTCACTTGAACCAGAACACGCGCATTTGTTTCTTGACGGACGGGCATTTACACATTTTTCCCGGGTATTTACGCTTATTTCCCGGCAAAATACGCTTATGATTTAGGCTTCAAAATGCACAAAGTGTAAAAATACCTAAAATGGTGCAATTACGCTCATGTGGAGAAAAACCGTTCAAAAAGCAGAAATCTCTCAAATGAGCATTTATTTGTGTTTGTTCGAGGATGCAGGTATATATGCCATATTTATATATATATACTTCCAGATGATACGTCAGAAACTATGTAAGAATCTTGTAGCATAACGTCGGGTACGTGGGCAAGTGCAAGAGATGATTTTGTAGCATAGCATCAAGTGCATGTGCAAGTGCAAGAGAAGATCTTGTGGCGTAGCATCAAGCATGTGCGCACATATACATGAACGTTAACATCTCACCCGACCTCGCCCCACCCAAAAAAAAGGGCCCGAAACCGCGGGGCCGTCTACGCGCCGCCTACTAACTACTTTGCTTGCCTTTCTTTGGGCTTAGGCTTAGGATGGAACCTTGTGAATGCATCATGACAGAATTGCCTGTCGCCTGTCGAAGAGTGCTTTGCATGTGTGGATGGCAGGCGTTGTCCAAATTTCAAGACACCAGCACTGCGCTTTCGCATGGCAGGCCATTGCGTGGGAATTTGGTTTCTCTTTCACGGAGAATAAAGAGTTTGAGTTCCTGCAGGCATATTCATTCACAGTCAAAACATAGATTGGACTGGTATAGGTTCATAAAGCAATATTTTTCGTGTCCGATGAGCTGTCAGATCTGAATGCGGGTATGGTTCAAACTTGGGTATGCCCTATAGAGGTGCAGTGTCAAATCACCAAAAAAAGGGCACAATGTTTGGTGCAGGATGATATAATACACATAGTCACATAGTTCATAGCATGTAAAACCGCCTATACTCTATGCTACTACGGATGATACGTACATGCACGACTGCAACTGGACATATGCAATGCATTTAGAGTATACTTGTATAATATTGTATGTTTTTTTAAGGATTTTAGACATCATTGAATTGCCAGTGACATGTTCCCACCTTTCACAAATGTGTTTTGCCTTGGTACATGGCCTACATGGCCCTTTGAACGGCAGGTGAACGGCGCAACCCTCGGCGGAGCGGCGAGCCTCCCGCATCCTGCACGGTGCAGCGTAAGGCACGCCTTAGAACCATTGGACTTGACAGCTTGTTGGCACTGCGTTGGCACAACGGTTCCAATGGTTCTAAGGCTAGAGCCATTGCTTTTACAAACTAATCATGCAGTTTTTTAGCCAATCGACATGGGGATTTAGCCAACCAAAATTGGCATTTCACCAAAAAAAAGGTGTCGTGAATCACCTTCAAAGCTTATTGAATGGTTTGTCAATGGGTTATTCATGATTATCCCATTAGAACTTAAATGGAAACATAGAACATCCCATTCTAGAATTGGATATAATTGCTGTACGTATATACTTGGTTTACGTTAACTTTGCTGCGGGGAATCCATGATTAGCATTGATTAGCATTGATTAGCAATGACATGTACGGTGGCATCGATCCGGATATCCTTGAATGAAGCCTCCATGGGGGCGGCTCACAAATAGAAACTTGGTAAAACACACAAGACAAACACAGAATAGAAGCACCTTCAGGATTGCAGTTTATCAATTCTGAGACTCCAATGGCAAAATATTTGCCTCAAACCAGATGGGAGACATTCATGTTTGATGAATCTTGACGGCCTTCATGGTGAGTTATAAATGCAAATTGTGCACAACAGAAATGCAAGACAGCGAAGAGATAGACAGAGCATGACAAAACCAGCAGGGTGATGAACATGTTTTTACTTTGTGGCCGCTGTGCGGGTATCACATTTCCACCCGCAGACGAAGACGAATTCCGAAGACGGTTTAAGGAGTCTGAACGAAAATGCAGGATTGGAAACAAAAAGGGTGGAGAAGAAACGAAAAAGAAGGAGCGGAAACGCGAAGGAAGAAACATAAACGGAAGGGAAGGAGTGGAGGAAACGCTATTGTAGCTTCCAAAGACGTTTAAGTTTCTATCCCCAAAGTTGCTACGACCCCAAGATGCAAACACGCTATGAAGCCAAGATGCTAAAGCGCTAAGAGACTGAGACGCTGAGAAGCTTAATTAGACGCTTAGACCGCTTAGATGTTCAGACGGTAGGACGGTCCGAACTAAGAGGCTGAGGCACATGTGCGCGAAGAGGCTCAGGCACTACGACGTGAAACACTGAGAGGCGAAGACTAAGATGCTAAGTTAGCGCTTAGATGCTAACACCTTAATATGGTTTATAAGACATTAAGATGCTACACCACAATGGAAAACCCCGTAGCTTGCAAAGACGCTAAGTTGCTAAACCACCAACAAGGTAAGACGCTAAAATGATCTAAAATGTGAAAATGAAAGCATGAGACGGTGAGACGACGCTGAAATGCTAAGGCGCAAAGTTCTTTCACGCAAAGACACGGTGATGCTCCGCCGCCAAGAGGCCAAGACACTCAATGCTAAGATGCCCATGCATCAATGCCAAGATGCTAATACTCAAAGATGTAAAGCTACTTAACACGCCAAGCGCTAAGAGGCTCTATACTTTTGAACGATGGGTCCAATCAACCCTTCCCGGTTGAAACGTAGCAATGGCCCCAGGCTTTTTCAGCATGGGCAATGCTTCGTTAAAATATTGTTTGAGGGTAATGTGCAGTCACAATGGATTGTCAAAGGGCAACGCGTCGTCACAGAAAAATGTGGCGTCAGGGAATGTGGATAACGCGTCGTCACAGGGTAATAAGGCGCCAGGGAGTGCGGCGTCGCAATGCGTCGTCAATCGACAATGTGCAAGTACTGCATGTGGCGTCAGGAAGTGTGTCGTCACAATGATCGTCAGGGGATATACTGCGCCGTCAAAGGGGTATCGCGCCATCAGGTGTTGTCAAAAATGCGTCGTCAGGGGGGTAATGTGCTGTCAAAGGGGTAATGCGTCGTCAGGGAATGTGTTGTCACAATCTGTCGTCAGGGGGTAATGCATCGTCAAGGCGTAATGCATCGTCAAGGGGTAATGCGTCGTCACAATGCGTCGTCACAGCCTAATGCGTCCTAAGGGAATGTGCCCTCATAATGCGTCGTCAGCACCACCTCCAAAAGTGATACCCAAGTTGCCGGCACCTTGTGTTTTGATGCAAGTGTGTGTGTGTGTCTGTGTCTGTGTCTGTGTCTGTGTCTGTGTCTGTGTGTGTGTAACATCTAAATAGATGTAAAACTTCTCCTGTTTCTTTTTCTTTCTTCTCCCTTTCTAATAGAGCAGGGCGGCAGTGAATCTCATTCCATCCACTGCCCAACGAAGACGGTGGTTTGAGATTGTGATATCGGGACTGATCATCCCGACGTACCTGCTTCGTTTTTCATGTCAATTTTTCTGCAATGGGACGTGGCTAACCCGAGAACCACCTAGCCGGTTTTGCCAATTGCGATGTCATTTGATGCTCTGCACGTTTTCCGCAATCTGTTTTTCAACAATTTCGGAAAACCTTCATCGTTCTCGCGAAGTACAACCACGAGATCTATTAGGTCTAATTGTCTTGGCTGGTTGCATGTTACAGGACTCAGTTCCTGATGGATCTCTTCAAAGATCCAATTTTGTCTTGTGTGTGTGTCTGTGTGTGTGTGCGCGGTTGGGTGATTTTGTTTGTCCAATCATTCATCCATACTGCCAGTGTTTCCACTAGGTGAAATACATCCGCATAGTTTTTGCTGGGTTCCGCTACAGTAAGAACTAAAATCGGTCAGTTGGCGCCCACAAACCTGGCACACAAAACCTGGCAACAGAACACCGAATTCTGCCTCAAGGCAATTTCTGAATTTAGGAAAACTTGATGGCGCAGTTTGTTTGCCTCGGGGGATGTGTTTTATGGATCCGCGTTTTTTGCAAAGAATTTCAGCTTCAAAATGCTTCGAATACGCTTGGTGCCGATAGGTGCCTCCGACGAGCGCAGCCTGGGCACGGGGAAGGCGCATAGCGCGGTTACCGGTTCCCAGAGAACACCGTGGGATCATTGGGGCAATCGATGGTATTCGATGGCAGTCATTTAAGCTTAGAGATCTTAGAGAAAACATGAGAAAACATTTTAAAATCAACAAACAAGTCAAAAATATCAAACAAATTGACAAATTGTTGGCTGATCAAAACTTGTGTTTTCCGGTATTTCTCAGCTATTTCAGCAGAAAACGTTGCAAATCGGAGGTAAACATGTTTTTGCCAAACCAACGTGACTTGAAGCTTAAGACACCTTTTTCTGGTAACGGAGTTCATATGAAACATTCCGCTCAGAGCCCGTCCCCGCAGGATGGGCCAAACATGCCAAACATGGTCAGGGTTCAAGGTCCAAGGGCTTCAAGAACCCACTTTTTTAAAATTTCGATCCATCAGATGGATCACCAGACGGATCTTCCTTCATGTTTTTTTTGTCACACTCTTGAAGTCAGACCCATGACTTGAGACAACGTACGTTCCCTCATGTCTTGCTAGAATATGCGGGAATGAAAACATGGTTCAACCGCGTAGACTGGTAATGCAGATCAACGCAGTCCCAAACCGGATTTCTATATCACCCACCTCGGGATTCTTTGGTTCCATTTTCCTATCCCAATTTGCAGAGCATGGCAATATCTAAAATTTGGGGATCTTTTACATACACTATTTTCTGTCATGGGCGGCGTGTCATGTGCCACCGCTTGCACATCGGCATCTTGTGAATCGTGCGGCTGCGGTTCCAGTGGATGCACTTCTTGTGGCTGCGAGCGAAAGCTACCGAACCTGCCGTTTGTAGAGTTCAGTGCCGCTCCAGATACTTTCCAAGAAATGGACGAAGGGAGTTGTCCCAGAAAACGCCTCTATTTACTATAGGAACCACACTGGTTTCCCGCACAATTTCTGGAGATTCTGGAGCAATCATCTATGGAAGTTTTCTTGAGGGGCTGGTAGTTTATGATTTTATGGTAGTTTCAATAGTGTTAAAATGTGTTAGAATCATAAAACTAGTTCATTCTGACTGGGATGATCCCAGGGTGCTACGTTTGGATTCGTTGAAACCACCAACTATAGTGGTAGCTGCAGTGGATATCTACCCCTGTGCAGGCATGTGTCAAGATTTCGGTCACACGTGCACCACAGCTCTTGGTCATTTTAGTTAGTTGTAACCCATCCCATTTATGCTTGGCATAGATTTTTCTAGTCCATGTTTTTTTCATGCTGTGGGCATTATACCAAGATTCCGGTGGTCAGTGATGTTGGTATATTTGGGAACCCCAATTGCCCAACAAGACGAGAACATCCATTCCACGTGAGTCATATGAGCGACCCCGAAACCCCTGGTTGGTGGTTACAAGTTTCATGGGTTTTCGCTGACTAGTTCAATGGGACTCCTCACAATCAGTGATAACAATCCATATCTCACCAATTGTAATGTGCTACCTTGACCTAGGTGGGTTCTGGATAGGGTAGATTTTTTCAAGAGTTATATTGAGAAACTTTGAGGTTTAAAGAGTTTTAAAATGAGAAAACGTGGGAAAACATGGGAAAATATGAGAAAACGTGGGAAAAATAAAAAATGAAAAAAATGAGTTTTGAATAAGGAAACTTAATCGAACAAGATCACGTCACCCACGAATTTGTTTTCTTTTGAAGTCAACTGTTTGCAGCTACAGTTTTGTTTTGCCACATTTTGTTTGCAGAGACTTTATGTTATTTAAAACTATATATTCATATGACATCATATGATATGAACAAATGAAATTTAAATATTTGATATCCTCTGGTGGATGATCCCATATGCATATGCAAAACTAACAAATCCCCAATACAAACATGGGGAATGGTGACATGTGTCCACAAAATAACATACTTACTAGTTACATTGCTTTCCTTACTTGTCCACCGTCTTGCCCCGCGGCTGCTCTTGGTTTCTCTTCGTCATGAACTTGATCAACACCTCTTCATCGTGAAGGTCACTGACACAGGTGCTACTGACTTGTCTTGGGCATTGGGATGGGTTCTGTGTCAACTCTCTTGGCT
>Ga0126342_10015994_pt1 | contig 13102 bp, 7 predicted proteins | sample Cyp1metagenome_FD_92528 | JGI IMG/M metagenome (GOLD analysis project Ga0126342, IMG submission 92528) | Coral microbial communities from Lord Howe Island, Old Settlement Bay, Australia - Cyphastrea 1 metagenome | ecosystem: Host-associated > Invertebrates > Cnidaria > Coral ... | reverse complement strand
GTCAAGAGACCTTTGTCTCTCCATATTTGAACCGATCAGATTCGCTCTATCTGATCTTTTGTGCGTCCCCTCATGGTAGAGGGTTTCTTATCTAGTGCACTGCAACCTTTCCTGGTAGAAAGGAAAAAGAAACCCCTGGTAGGGATGGCTTATTGGTAAGCCAACTGGTTATGTTCTGGTGTCTTCCACGCTTCCAAGCAACGCGTCCATGCAGAAACGGAAACCGTTTATGTGTTACAAAAAGAGAATTCTTGCAGGAACAAAGTTGTATGGGTACTCATTTTGATTGGTGGGATGTAACTTAAGGCATCACTGATATATAGGCGGGCAACACGGGTGGATTCCCAGCGCCCTCTGAGCAAGGCTGCTTCCATGCTTTTAGTTTGCTGAAAAACAGCGGTGGCACCGCCACGCCTAAGACTGTAAGGCCTGAAGGCATGTTTTTGTAATCCCATTAAATCACACAGGAACTTAAAGCGCTTCCGGAATTGAGCAGGGGTACGTGACCAAAGAGGCACACTACTTAAATTATTAATATGTCGTGATTCAACCAAGGTTCGGATTATTTCCAGGACCAAGGGATTGGTGATACTTATGGCCTCATTTGCATTTTGAGGGATGCCAGACTTTGTGTCTTTTAAAGCGCATATCCCTGACTGTTTGCCTAGGGAAAAGTCATCAGCTGTCACCGTAAGAAGTTCACCTGTACGTAAGAGGCAGTGAAACCCTAAAAGGAGAACGGCAGCCATCTCAAAATGTTCTTGTTCCCACTCATAGGCAGCCATTGATTCTACCAATGTCCACGTGAGTGGTGGAGCGCGTGAAGGAACCTCTACTCGGCGCCATATGGCAAATAATTTCCAGGCATGGGGTATTTTTCTTTTTGACCAAGGTTGATAAAAATGCAAAGCGCTTAATCCATCCCCAATAGTGAGAATGGGTTCACAGATTTTCCACATCCTGCGGATCCATTTACAGACCCATGCATCCAAGTCCTCTTCATGAGCGGCACGCTCAACATAGGGGATTAATTTACGCAAGGCATTATAGTATCGGACTAAGGTCTTAGGGGTAAGAGCTGCGTCTTCGAGGTTAATACGGGCTCTTTGCCGTATTCTTTCAGCTCTGGAGAACCGTCCTGCTATCAGTCTCGGTTTTACTGGCCCTGGACCCCTCATCAGAGGGATTGTCAGCTGAATCTACATGTCCTAAAATCATCTGCAGCCCAAATGCTAACAAGTGAGCACCAATGACTTTGAGAACCCTTGACAGCTGTTTGCTACTGCTGCGCCCTTTGCTTACCACACTCATCCCCACGTACGAGTCGGTGATTTGAAAGACCCTCTGATTAACAGCTTCTAGCCTTGAGATTTGGAACTTCAAACCCAATAGGATAGACTCCAACTCCAAAACATTGATGTGTGAATGTTGTTTCCAAACAGTTTTAAAACTATGCTCCCATTGCCACCATACAGATGCAACTGATTGTCTCGGAAAACTGCGACTAGCCATAGCATCCCCAGTAATAACCCTGATGTCTGAACCAGTGTGATTTGTTTTTCTGAGTAAAAACCTGTTGAGTAAATGGACCCCATTTGAAAATGCTTTAGGATCCTTGTGCAAACTCCCGTATTGTAACATCTTTGCAAGAGGCACCTGCCGCCGCAAAATGTTCCGAAACCCAGGAGCAAGACCCATGCGTTTTGCTAAATGCTGATACGCAATGGAAGGCACAAATTGATGGCAGCAACTTGCTGCCAATACCACAAAAGAATAAATGCTGAATGAATCGCCTAAAAGACGGTGTCTGCAATCATCAAATCCCACTGGATCACCTTTGCTTCTTGATGCACTCCATGCCAAGCTAGTATGTTGATAACCGTACCCCAACAACAGTTCTTTTTCTTCAGCATTCAGCAACCTCCAAGTAGAGTTGGTTGTAATGATAAAATTTGGACCATATTGGTAGGGGGGATACCTATATTGGTCATCTTTCCAACGCTGAATGGTCGCACGGTCACACTTGTTTAATCCTGCTGGTCGAGGTGGAGGTTGAGTTCGAGGAATACTTTTGAGGCAGGTAGGAAAAACAGCTCCTGTTGAACCACCAGTCCATTCATAACCTTCTGTTAACCAGTTTTGCTGTAAAGGATAGGCTGCCGGGGCATGGACCTCTCTCCAGTAGCGTCCCTCAGTGACAGTGACTCCACTTACCTTGTTCTCAATACATTCCGATGTCCAGCAAAAACGAGGCCTCCGCATTGGCACTGCGTCAACGGAGTCCAATTTATATGGAACACTTCCCATATAGTCTGAGATTTCGCGGGCTGCCGTCTCATCCATGGAAGCTACGTTCTCCAACACATGCTTGATCTTGACAGAAGCTCCAAATTCTTCAGCTAACAAATCCCTTATGCGAGGGATTTCCCAGAATAAAGAACTCTGAGGTCCTTCCAAATTCTTCCTCCCATATTTGACAGCAGACAAATCTACACAGGGCCAACCTCCCCATAGATGAATTTCCAAAACTTTCAAGTATTTCATGCTCCAACTTTGCACCATGGCACGATTCACACTTCTAACGTCCTTGACCAGCTCAACTCCAGGCCATCTGCGTTGGGTCACCCTGTTCGCCGCGGCATCCAGTTCCACTGCTATACGCCCCAAAGGTTCAACTCCCAAAATGTCATAACATCTAAAGGCCCCACCTATGCCGTTAAATAAACTGATGAGGAGCACTGGAATGCATCCCTTGTCCCTGCTATGCTCCAGTTCTTCACTCGCCGTCAAAAAGTCTATCCCCTCAGTGGTCAAGTCTTTGGCCATTTCGACGGAGCCTCCACTTTCAGAGGCATCTGTGCAGATTACATACCTGCTGACTTCCGCTCCCATGAAACAATGTAGTAACGGTGCAATGCTGATCAGACCAAGCAACTCACTTTTGACTGCCATCCGCATTGCTTGTGTGATCTTAGTTGTTCCGGAAATAAACTGCCAAGTCTTCTGCAAATAGCTCATAGCAGGCCGTCTAAACTGTAGGATGAAGACCCATCTTCCTGCCAATATCTGCACATGTTTCCGATTCAAACTCCTTTGACTTAACATCCAAAGAGTATCTTGAACAGTTTTGACCAATTTTTCAGTATAAACTCCCAGAGTTCTGTTGTCCCCTTGTATTTCAGCTCCTAGCTCAGTCACGCAAGCTGCTGCTTTTACCCTTTTCTTTTCTGAAGATACCACCCCAGCGGCGTTCCATGCGTCTTCTGCCATTTGATGACAGATTGCGGCATCCAGTGCAGATTCCCCTGGTTCAATCCGTTCTCCCCCAGCATAATTGTCTAAATATACGTGCCACCAACTGCGTCCGCGTGATGTAGCTTCATCCAAAACAGTGCTCATCCAAGGTGGTAGTATACGCCCCCTCAAAATTTGGTTATCCATTGACAGCCCCTGTTGCGTCAAAAGATTTTCAGAAATTTCTTGCATAATTCCAACGCTATTCAACCATCCCATTGGGATACATGCACAAGCCAAAGCATAGCTGACCCCGGGTTCTCCATGTATTTGAGCCCCATCTGCTAAAACATTGAAAGCTAAGTACGGTTTCCACTGCGGCGGAAGTCTGAAAAGATAGAATGCTGAACACATGTCACTTTGATGCATCACCAATTTTTGATCCCCGTCCAGAACGATACTTTGCCAGGAAGTTATACTAGGCAATGTAGTGCATCCCCCTTCTAGCTGTCGCTGTGTTGAATTTGACCCTGTAAGATTCATAATCAAACGTAATATAACTCTCCCATCATCCAGTGTAGTAGGTTTGGCCACCCCGAACAGTCCATTCAACACATGCACCCCTCTAACTTGATAAACTTTTGACAGTGGTATCCAATCACAAACATTCCTTGAAACCAGTTCTGAAGCGATCCTCATCTTATCTGTTGCTTGAATATGAACTCTTCCCGGCATCTTAGGAAGCTCCACTTCCTGCTCTTGTTTGAGAAGACGTTCGGGATTAACCAAAAACTCTCGTGTACGTGGGCTAACCCAATCCAAACAGTTAATACATCCCCCATGTTCTTGTGGTGGAAGTGCAGGAACCACTTGATCCCAAGTAAGCTCGTGGCATACAGCTAGCTCTTCTCCATTATACCCCATTCGTCTGCGCCCCACATCTTTTTGCCAACCTTCTTCGGACGTTGGGTGAGGTTTGGACACTTCACTCCTACGTGGCACAGCAGCCAGAATTGATCCTGCGGCAGTGCGCTCGGGTCGTGTCCAGCGCCCTGGTGCTAGCCGCCCCCCTTTCCCAGCCAAATGATTCAGGGAGCACATGGCAACATAGGCCCATGCCTTATGCCACCACATATCTACGATCGGCTGCAAGGATACGTCTGCCAGCGCCAGATCTGTAAAGACCTGCACCAAGTCACAAAGCTCTCCCTCACGAAGCGGAAAAGCTGCACCTCGGCGATTTCCCGAAGCCAGCTTGGTCTTGGCGACTTTACCATTCCACAAAAAGCTGAATTCTTCCACAATGTAGTCACCCATTTCTGTACTTGGTGACCGTATAGCAAACCACGCAAGCAGGCAACCCAGCTGTTGAAATGTTGTACAACAACCAACGCCAGACTTCAGATCTGCAACTGTAACTCGAACTGTATTGTGCAAAGCCCTACTGGGGTCAGCGTCGGGATATCCCAGCGACCCTTGTTGCTCCTCCAACCTTCTCATTTTTCCCCGGGCTTCTCCCGAGTTCGAGTCTCCACCTCCTTCTCCGTCGTATTCCATCCTTTCTGCTTTCCTTTTCCCTTTGCACCTTTCTTGCCTTTTCCTTTTTGAACCCCATAGGAATCGTGCCAACTGCTGGCTTTGCCTCTGCCGCCTTTGCCTTTTCCGGAGTTGCCCCAGTTCCACTGGTCTGCCGGCGCCAGTTTTGCGGCTAGCCTGGCATGCCGTTTGGCCTCGAGCACGACCTCTGGACCTGCCGCCGTTCCTTCCTCTAGCGGCAACAATTCCAGGTGTCGAGCTGTGGCCCAACTGCCATCGATGACGCTCTGGTGCAGAGACATGAAACGTCCTGCGAGCACATCGCCCAGCAGGTCCAAATCTCCCTGCCTCAGGAGATCTATCGCTTGCGCGATATGGTGTAGCTCTCGTGCTTGAGCCATCGCATTCCCCACCTGCGGCCTCACGCAGATGGCGAAATAAGACCCCATCCGCACGCCTGAGGTCATAGTTAGGCTCTCTGCATCTTGAACTTGTACTTTTGCTCCTTGATCTAATTGTGACCGTGCGTGTTGTAGCAGCATCTGCAAGACGCTGCCCGGTTTTCTCCGTGACTTCTTCCTCAATGGAGCAACCAGGCGCTTCTTGCTGTCGCTCGAACTGCTTGACTCTGCTCCTGAGCTGTTGCCCGAACTCGATGTCGGTGAGTCGCCCCCACCCGGACTGGAGCTTCTCTTCTTCTTCCTTTTCTTCTTCTTGGCCTTCCTCTGGCTCCTGTCTCCTCCGGAGGCGTGACTGCTTCCATCTGAGCTCCTCTTCCTCCGCTTCTTTCCACTCACTGCCTTGGTAAGGATCAGCGCCAGCTGGCGACCCGGATCCTTCCTGTGATGTCGCCTCTTCTCTGCTTTCTCCTTCTGAGCTTTCTCCTTTGCTGTCTCGGCTGCTTTCAGGACCAGTTGGTTCTGCAAGTTTCGCGTAGTACCTCCTTTTGAATCCTCCAGTCCTTTGAGAGCCGACTCTTCGCGGGCCCCACCTTCTCTCTTCTTTTTCTTCTCTTTGCCTTTGTCCTTTCGATTCTTCTCTTTCTTCTCTGATTTCTTCTTCTGATGTTCTCCTCCTCCGTGTTCTCCCTGGTCCTCCAACGCTTGAATCCCATCCTCGCCCGCTGGTGAGCACGAATAGCCTGGCGAGGAAGATGGGACGTTGGTTACCTCCTCGTCGCCCCCCGGCTCGGCCATGCGGCCAGCGGGTTTCTCTACTCCACGTCTGATCATCTTCTCTCTGGCCTCGTCTAAACGCTTTCGCAGGTTTTCTCGTTCTGCATCTGAAAATGCCTTGGGCCGGGCGTGACCCTCTTTCTTCTCCTTTGGTCTGTTCTTTTCTTCTCCAGCCTTCTTTCTGTCTGGGTCCTTCTCTGGAGGACGCTCTCTTGGATCTCCTGGTGCTTCTTCTTGTTCCTCTCTGTCCGGTGATCCTGTGTCTCGACGGCCAGCATGGCCAGAGACATTCACCTCGTCTTCGTCTGCCTCGGCTAAATCCTCTTCTTCCCACTTCTGTACCTGCCGCTTGATGTAGGAAGTAAGATATGGCTTGTCGAAACTGGCCATGGTGAAAAGCTTGAACCTTGTAACGTGCATGGTGAACTCGGAAGTGACAGCACAAGGCTTGCTGCCACAGAAATGCAATTTGCCACTTCGGCGGTTGAACAAATTCGAAAAATACTTGGCCCAGTCTGGGTCTGAACAGCCTAAGCTCTTGACCACTGCGGCAAAGTCCCCTTCGGGGAGAATGAAAGTTTGTTTCACCCAGAAACCGGCCCAAAGATTCGGGGCGGCCTCCAAGTTTGTACTTGGTAGGTAAACCTCCACGACATCTCCTCGAGATATCATCATCATTTCCCATTCTGTCTTGTTGTCCAGTCTGAACTCCTGGCCTACAAGATCACTCATGCTATCTGTGCTCTCGGGGGGCCGACGGCCCAGCAAGGGATCTGTCGCTTTCCCAAAAAGCTTGAGTCGCCTTTCGGTGCACTCTCACGCCCGGATCGTCCAGCGTGCGGTGCAGACGGGGGTGTTTGCTGCCTCCCCTGTTGCCTCTTTTCTTCTTGCCTCCTGAACGTCTGCGATCACGTCCTTCTTCAGGGTGATGATCTCGCCTATGAGATGATTGATGTTCTTGTCGATGATGTCCACGAGGTGGGAAAGGAGGCTCAGGCGGCCTGAATCCAGGATTGGACTTTGGCGCCGCTCCTTCCAACGATTTAGAGCGCCTAGGCTCTTCTTCCTCTTCCTCCTCTTCGTCTCCTTCTTCTCCTGAACTCTCCTCCTGTGCTTTCACCCTCTGTATAGGTGTCCTGGAACGTTCTCGACGTTGCCTGTCGTCAGCCTCCCGGGCTGGTGCCACTGAGTTCCTAGCTGAATCAGCTCGGGTAGTAGCAGCGCGAGCTTGCCCAGCGCTGTGAATGCTGCTAGAGATTTTTCTCAGCGCACTCACACCACGAACTGCCCCAACAACCAGGTCGTTTGCCACTGCGCGTAACGCTGCAGTGGACCACCTGCTGGACAGTTCTGTATTCAGCGACTCAGTGGCAGTGCAACCTAAGCACCACGAGTCAGTACCGTATGGAGGGCACTGACGGCACTTGTTGCACAGCATGCGCGAGCACCACCCTAAGAAATCCTAGAGCTTGACCCTAAACATTGAGGGAAGACGACCTGACATGAGGGGCTAGGTTCACACAAACAGTTCCAGGAACATACTTGTCGGTCTTTTTGGTCAATGAAATGAAGAACTGCCACGTATCATTTATCCATGTGGAATTTTTGTCTAAAAATGAAACCTGCCTATAAAAAAGGGTAAGTGAATTTGCCATTTGATGATTAAGTTTGGTCTTTCTCATGTTTTTTTGCAAAACGAGTGGTTCACCCAGATTTGTTTGTAGATGTTGTCCAAATAAAGAGAAGGATCTGACCAACAAACTGAGGGGCTGAGAGACAAAAGTAAGGATTGCCCAGCGAAATGGTGTTTTGACGTCGAACACATCGATATCAAATAACTCCACCAGCAAAAATGTTGGTTTCACAGAAAGAAAAATAATATTTAAGCAACAAAAGTGAGATCTGACAACCAAAATCAGGTGCTTTGGATGCAATCAGCAAAGACAAGGATTTCAGCAATTAACAAGCAGGATTTAGCCAGCAAATGTGTGGGCACAATCAATGTCGAGTAGAAACAGCACAATTGGGTTGCTGGTCGACCAAACAACATGTCAAATCATCAAAAGATATGACCAACAGGAATAGCAGGATTATACCCCCAATGTTAGCATATACCCCCAATGTTAGCATATATACCATACATGGATCCTATGGGTATATGCCATGATATTTGCCTGCTGGGTAAATCTAGGTTTGCGAGTTTTCAATCCAACGCCAGTTGACAAAACGGACGGCTAATCGGACGGAAACTGTTTTTCGTTCATCCTGTTCACTGGATGCCACTGGAGACCCAATCAAAATGGTAGCACACATGAGCTGAGTAACGTACTCAAAATACCAGTTGGTCTACTCATAGTTTTATGGCTACATTTCATCATTAACCATCATTAACCCTGGTTGGTGGTTTCAACCCCTCTGAAAAATATGAAAATCAGTTGGGACTATTATTATTATTCCCAACTGAATGGAAAAAATAGAATATGTTCCAAACCACCAACCAGTGATGGTGAACTATGCTAACTATCCCTTTTCCGATGCTTTTCCGTTGGTTTTTCCGTTGGTTTTCCTATGTTTTTCCTATGATTTTCATGGTTTTTCCACGGGTTCACCCCACACTTCCCCATGATCGTCCCAGTAGTAGCCACCATGGCTGGAAGATGTGCCGATTCGCCATGACATGATGACACCATCTACCAGGCTTTTAGACAATCCCACATGGACAATTCCACAAAATCACCAATGATTTTGCCAGCAAACCTCCATGAGCAGTATTCAAAAACCCAAAAGGCGCCCACAATCCTATCGAACTCGAACTCGTTTTAGAACTGCCATACACCCAACAGTTCACCGTTAGTTCAACCAACTTAGCTATAAATTAGCTATAAATCCTATATGAAATCTCCATATTTCGCCAGGTGAAATCGGCATTTTCCGATGCTTTTCCGCTGGTTTTCCTATGGTTTCCCTATGATTTTCATAGTTTTCCCATGGTTTTCCTGGGTTTCCTATGGTTTTCCTATGGTTTTCCTATGGTTTCTCTATGATTTTCATGGTTTTCCCATGGGTTTCCCATGGTTTTCCGATGGTTTAACCTCACCAACTGCCTATCCTCCAAGTGGCTGGAAGCTGTTGCACTTCGCCCTTCCAATACGCTGCCAGGCCCACAGGGATCATCCCGATCTGGAAGGTGCGGTGCGGTGCGGGTTTTCTTTTGGGATAAAAAATGGTAGGTATAAGATATATAAGGTATTATAATATATAATATAATATATTATATTATAATATAATATAATATAATATAATAATATATATATATAAATAAGATATATAATATAAATAATATAATATAAAATATATTATAATATAATATAATATATATTATATTATAATATATAATATAATATAATATAATATAATATTATATAATATATAATAAAAATAAGATATATAATATAATAACATATATAATATAATATAATATAATATAATATAAAAAATAAAATATAATACAATATAATATATAAAATAATAAGAGATAAAATAATATAATATAATGCAATATAATATAATATAATATTATATAATAATATAATTTAATATAATATAATAAAAAGAATAAAATATAATACAATATAATATATAAAATAATAAAATATAAAATAATATAATATAATACAATATATTAAAATATAATATAATATAATATAATAATATAATATAATATAATATAATAATATAATATAATATAATATTATATTGTAAAATATTATATAATATTATATATATATATTAGGATTTAGGGTTTAATGGGATTTTATTGGGATTTGATTGGGATATACCCTCTGGGAAACATACAAAAAACGATAGAAAACCACCATATTTTATGGGTAAATCAACAAACTAAATGGCAATGTTTAAATAGCTATGTTAGCTTACCGGAGAGTATTTTACATAAATATTTTCTTATACAATTTTATATCTATAGTTAGATGGCTAAGCACCAACCAAGCTATCACTCAGTTTATGGCAGCTATCATAATATAAGAACTCTATATATATAGATGGGTTTCCACATAAACAAACTTATACATGTGTGTGAGGATCATTGATTCTTTTGCACAAATCTGGTGATATTCACATGTCTCACGGTCAAACAGTCAAACTCTATGGGATACATGGAGTATGATGATCCCATCATGAAATTCCCAGCAATGGATATATCTGGGTAACTTACAATAATTCACTAACCTAAATTAAGGCAATTTGGGAATGATTTCCCTCCATGATTTCCAGTGAGGGAGAACAGTGATGTCGTTATAATTTACCCAGATATATGACAGTAATTGACAGGAACATTCGTACTATACCCCAAGGGAATGACAAAAAAAATGTGGGAAAACAACAAAGATGTTTTAACCATGGCACTGTCATGTTTCATTGCTGAAGACAAATATTATTTATTATATAATCAACATACATTTAGATACAAATCAATTATAACATATAATATCCAATGTTTGATGAATCCCAAACAAAACACGAGTAACATACCATCATAGTTTTCGCTTCGAGTGCCATTGATGATACCAATACCACTTGCATTCCATGATTGGTTTCAATGAATTTCGATTTCTTCTCGGTTGTTGTAATGGGCATATCAAATATATTCACGAAACCCGCAATCAAACACCGTCCGGTAGTCAAACTTGGCAATGGAAAATCCCCCCAAACATGGTTCTAATGGGAAAATTGTCAAACCACGTGGGAGAATTGTCCAGCCAGCTACGTTTGATTTCCGCATGATATCAAAAAACAACCACATGAAAGACCTTCCAAGGCCTTTCCGCTGCCCTCCAGCTGCCAAAATGCAGAAACCCTGCTGAAAAGCTCATGCAAAAACAGACTATGAATAATCATCCTTTCATGGCATTAAAACACATCCAACAAACAAACATAAAATTCCGAGATCACGAATCGAAACGACCTATCGGAGTTGCCCCAGTTCTGTTTGTCGTTTTTGTTGGCATAGTCCTCCACCAAAATGGTCTCATATTGGTTTCAGGTCGTCCCGGGATAGAGCATCCTCCGAGGGTGATTTTGAGCATCCACCTCCCCATAGGATGATAGTGGTTAATAATGGTTAATAGTGGTTAATAGTGGTTAATGATGGTTAATCATTGGTTAATTATGACTGGCTGGTGGTAAAACAACACCTCTGAAAAATGATTGAGTTCATCAGTTGGGATGATGACATTCCCAACTGAATGGAAAAATAAAACATGTTCCAAACCAACAACCAGTAAAGAATTGCAGCCACTCAATGACAAACTCTCTGAGTGCAATCTCCATGGCGCAGTGGCGCTTCCAGTTTGGAGACATCAATGGCTCCATCTGTTAAGATCTGGTGTGTTCGAATCTGAAGAGTTGGCTCCAGCCAGTGGAAGTGTCCAGTTGAGTCATGAAATCCTGAAACTTCGACATGCCCTGGATCTTGATCTCTGTGAGCTTCTTCCCATGTTCGTTCAGTTTCTTGACACCAGAAAGCTGTGCAAACTGTTGGCTTCGTAGGAATTTGCACAATGGATTGTGACAGTTCCAAATATATTTGTTGAATAGATATTTGAATAGTATAATCCCCCACAACTATCAATCAGTGTCTTTTTGTTGTCCAATAGACTTGAAACTGTACAGATCTGAAAAAAGTAAAGAATTCAGAACGCAAGCACCAAGTTTTTTTTTCAGCCAAGCTACAGCGTTATTGATAAAGGTAATGCCGCTCTTGGAGATGTCAACAGGCCTCAGAGATGTGCTGATTGCCCAGTAGAATCCTGGCATGGAACCTACGAGTTGCTGTTTCAATAGCCCCATGAAATTTGCTCAGCTGGTCTCCCCCATAGGATGATAGTGGTTAATAGTGGCTAATAGTGGTTAATAATGGTTAATAGTGGTTAATAGTGGTTAATAATGGTTAATAGTGGTTAATAGTGGTTAATAATGGTTAATAGTTGTTAATAGTGGTTAATAATGGTTAATAGTGGTTAATAGTGGTTAATAGTGGTTAATAGTGGTTAATAGTGGTTAATAGTGGTTAATAGTGGTTAATAGTGGTTAATAATGGTTGATAGTGGTTAATAATGGTTGATAGTGGTTAAAAGTGGTTAATAATGGTTGATGGTGGTTAATAATGGTTGATAGTGGTTAAAAGTGGTTAATAATGGTTAATAGTGGTTAATAGTGGTTAATAATGGTTAATCATTGGTTAATTATGACTGGTTGGTGGTTTCAACACCCCTGAAAAATGATGGAATTCGTCAGTTGGGATTACGAAATATTATGAAATTTCCCAACTGAAAGGGAAACATGAAAAAATCATGTTCCAAACCACCAACCAGTGATGGTGAACTATGCTAACTATCCCTTTTCCGATGTTTTTTCTGTTGGTTTTCCTATGGTTTTCCTATGTTTTTCTTGTGGTTTTCCTATGATGTTCATGCTTTTCCTATGGTTTTCCTATGATTTTCATGGTTCTAAACTCAATTCATAGCTCCAACGTTCCCCTTTCGGACTACACGCACCCAAAGCTTCAACTGGCGACCGCGACCGCGACCAATTGGGGGTCAATTCTACCGTTGGTGGTATCCTCAATGTGAGGCACCCGGCCACGATAGCGTTCAGTTGGTTCAAATAACTTCAATAACTATAGTTTATGGTACTTAGAACGAACTAGTTACTGGGGCGAATCTAAACCAACGTTCACATCACTGGGGGGCCTCACATTGCAGAAAATGGTTGGTTTTATGTCACATGTTGTGGTCTTCGAAAAAATGCACCCCTTTGAAAAGATACGTCTAACTAAATATTGATGGTTATAAGTTATATTTATTGTCCTACCAGTAGTACCGCACAAGGCGGTGGCGGAAGTTTCAAAAATAGGAACCCTATAGGAGAAGTTGGTTGTTGCGAATCAGGGATGGCAGAGCGAAGCCACTGATTGACCGAAAGGTGGTTGGAGTTGTGTTTGCTGGAATGGTTGCAATGGTTGCAGTGGTCACCTCACTCACAACTGCTGGATGTAGTGTGATGTACTGCAACTGTAGTTGTAGTTGTAGCGTAGTGGAGTTGTAGTTGTGGTGTAATGTAATTAGTGTAGTGTAGTT
>Ga0126342_10015993_pt1 | contig 13103 bp, 14 predicted proteins | sample Cyp1metagenome_FD_92528 | JGI IMG/M metagenome (GOLD analysis project Ga0126342, IMG submission 92528) | Coral microbial communities from Lord Howe Island, Old Settlement Bay, Australia - Cyphastrea 1 metagenome | ecosystem: Host-associated > Invertebrates > Cnidaria > Coral ... | reverse complement strand
TTTGACTTGGAAATGTGCTTCGCGCCACAGCGGCGTGCAATTTTTCATCTCTCATCTGGCCAGCTGGCTCCGCACCCGCCGCTTTAGCGAGCCTACTTTTCGACCCTCCGGAGCCACAAATCAATGGAAAAACACAGTGTTCGCGACTTTCCTACCTTTGCACGCACCTGGATCTTCTTTCTTCTGAGACTCTCTCTTCTTTGATCTTCCTTCTTCTTCTCTTCTCTTCTCTGACTCTTCCCATCTCTGCTTTTCATCTGCCCATATTGTCGGAAGTTTGACTTCCAAACTTCCTTCGATGATTGTCACCAATCTATTAGATATAATGGGGCCCGAAGTAGTCATCAACCAAGCTGGGAGTTTGACATCGGCCTCGAAACAAGGCCAGGATGGACTTCAAACTGCAGGACATCTGCCCAGCAGAAAGGATGCTGTTGCAAATAGGCCACATAGTCTCTGATCAACGGCACATCCAAACCTTCCACGTCCATCTTCAGCAATCCGATCCGGCATGCTCCATGCGTATCTAGAAGCGTGTGAAGAGATATCGCCGGAACCCATTTTGAAACCATCAGGTGAGACAAGCGCCGCTTTTCAAGATAATTAGCTGCAAATGGATGGGGCTCACCCATTCGGGTCATGCCGGCAAAAAAGGATGGTAGATCAAAATGGGAGATGTTCTCTGGAGGAATGTAGAAAGCTTTCACCCGTCGCGATGTCTGCGTGCGTTCAGCCTCAGGAAGCACAGCAGCATTGATCAGCTTGCTGTGTGGACGGCAGGCAGCATATTTCTTCCTCAACTCCTCGACATAAAGCGGCAGAGCCTCCACACTCAGACCTTTTTGCTCAGGTGGCTGAATTTCAATCAAGGTCTCCCAATTGCAGAGCCCAATCTCCATATAGTGATAGTACTGATACCGAGACCTGCTGTCGCCATCGCCAAGACTATCTGCCAACACCCATGCCAGCAGCAGAAACGATGTTCGAATCATCGCCGGCCGTTTCTGGGAAGGGTGTGGGCCCAAGTTGGAAATAGATGATTATTGTTGAAGAAGCTCCCCTGCACTTGGTAGATTGTGGTTTCCAAGTTTGAGGATATTTCAGCAAATTCCCAACCTTGCAGGTTCTAAGTTCAAACCATTAATATCAAAATGCAGTCTGAAGCGTACAATCGCGTTTTGATTTTGACCTAGCAACCTGTGCTATCTCACCAAATGCTACCCAAATTCTATCCCATGTCTTCTGTCTTCCCATGTCTTGATTGCAACCAGACTGAAGAGTGACAGTGTTGGCAAGCCCCTTTGCAGGTGACATGCTTCACGAACGGCGAAGAGATCATAGATGACCATGATACTATACTCCACTGATTTCAAATGATCATCAATGTTACCAGCCAACGAGAGATTCAGACTTCGGAGTTATCAAGTTCGGCGAAATTGCTGGATTGAGAAAAATAAATGTCCCACAATCCCACACTATATATTTGATGGTACCCGCTGCAGGACCATGTTAGAGACTGCCTTCTCTTGAAATGGATCTGTTTCAAATTTGCGAAAGCTACGGTACCATCTTGAAATCTGCGCCCGAGCATCGAGGATTTAAAGAAAGTCATGAAGTGTCATGAATCAGAAGCCCTGGTGTGGCTCTGGGGCTCTGGGCCAATTGGCTGAACACAGTGAACAATCCAAAATCTGTGTCTCTGCCATGACTTTTTGACCCATGCCCAATGCAAAATCTCCCGTGCAGGGAGGTCGGTGCGCCTTTCAGATGCTCACCAGTGGCTGAGAAACTGTGATGAAAAAACAAATCTGGTGTGACTGAAACATGCATCAAAATCAATATATATATATATATATATGTATATCAATATGTATATGTATATATATATGTATATCAATATGTATATATATATATGTATAAATATATATATATACAGTATATATTATTGTGTATATATAGATTGATGATCTGTTCGACTCCAACTACCGGAATTCTGTCGCGAAATCAGCTCCAACATGACAGTAGACTTGCTGAGTTGTCGCTAAACTGTGAGCCTTGAGAAGCATCTGGGCGAAGGTGTGGTGATTTTGGCATCTGTGGCTATGCCCCAAAGTGTGTTAGATCATCAAGATCTCTGGCAATAAGTTATATGATTTATCTTATATGGGTCTATTACAAAACTGTTTGGACACCCGAAGTCAAGTATTTTGATACATGTTGATTGTTTATATCATGACATTTCAAGCTAGAAAAGGATGGTATTTTTATCGAAAAGTCGGCGTCTCTCCCCCGATGTTGACCGAAGTTTTGCACCAGCCTGTCGAGGTCTGTATCCACCCAACCGTAGCGATTCTTCTTGCTATTTGGAAAAGCCTGACGACAAGTCCCACCTAATATGTTGGACAGCCAAAAAGAACATGGGCTAAATGGTCGAAATTCTTGGAAGAAATTCATTCATAACTGAACATCACTATGACAGATTATTATAGATCAATAATATATTTGTATACAGATTGCTCTAGATTACTATGGGTTACTATATATTACCACAATACATTACAATAGACATTATAGTTACTGTAATATTCTAATATAATATATATTACAGTAATTGCCATCGATTGCCTCGAAGTCCTGCTTGTAAGACGGATGCATGAAGATAAATCGCTTCTCACCAGCGATCATGCAATTGATGTTGTCCTGTGCTGCCCGTTGGGCAACGTTGCGCAACATGAAGCTATGACATTGCATGATGATCAAATGCCAACAAAAAATGAAACACGGTTTCCCAAAAAGCTAGCCCAGACCAGTGCGATTTCAGTGCGGATTGGCTGTGGAACAACTGTCTAAGTAGCAAAACCTTTCCCCGTCCTGGTCATCGTAGTGGACCTGGTGTTCCCATTGAGTTTACCGTCAGGCACAAAAGCCAGATCTTGATCATATCAGTTTTGTCTCAAAGCTACAGACAGCGTTTTTTCATGACTTTTTTTCATCGTTTCCTCAGCACTCTGCCCTTGCCGAGGTCCAACGCGGCGTGCCAAAGTCTGCAAGTTGCCTTGAACATCCTCCACTCGTAACCAACTCACAACGTTGGCCAAGCTGAATTTGCTGACAGCACTGGAACTTCCCAGTCTCACGCTCACCACATTGTCATCTCCCAACTTGGCTCTAAAGCGTTGCAATAGAGCATCCTCATGCGAAGAGTCAACATCATCTTTTCCATCAAATCCATGTGCTCCCCCCAGCAACAAATAGATGGTCTGTGGCTCCTCGCAACTCGCAGATCGCGAAGACAGGAGATCTTGGTACTGCACCGCTCGTCGGGTGCTGAAGGCGATCGCCTTGGCGCCAGCTGTCTCCGCCAACATGGCGTCCACTGCTTCCAGCTGCCTTCGCCTCGCCTCGGCCCCGCAGGCCCCGCCACAGCCGTCCCTGTGCCACTCAAGGCCCCTGGACGGCGAGGGCGGCGGCGAATGCAGGGAGCGCCAGAGGGTTTCTTCGAAGGCTTTGAAGGTGGCAGGTTGGTATTGAGCTTTTCCGTCCTTGTACCCAACGATGGGCATCACCTGCTCTTGCACCGCTCCGGAGATATGCACTACATCGGCTCCAACGAAGGCTGAAGCAAAGATATCCCTGGGCCATTCACCATCCACCATTACACTCTTCAGCAGGCCATCTAAGATCACATCCCAGCGATTTTGCAGACTCCCTTGCTGAAGGGTCCAGCCGCTAGCACCCTCAGAGTCGCCCTGGAAGATGCAGAAGTGTAGCCGCGCACGGCCCCTCATTGGCCCTGCGCAGCGGATTTGTGGAGGACTGGCCAGTTGCAACCGTCGATGCCGAAGGTCAACTTCTGCCACTTCAAAGGCTCGTTGCAGCGCATCGTAGCCGATCCCGTCCAGCTGCAGCTTTGCTGCGCGCATCGACCAAAGCAACGCTTCAGCAACCTGCCAATTGCCACCACTCTTCTCGGCTGCAGTGATGGCTGCTGAGTAGGACACCAGGTCCGGTGACATCTGAAGTTGTTCCATGTCACCCAACAGCGCCACAGCCATCTCCCACTGATGTCCCTTGGCGCATGCGCTGATGGCCGTGTTCACCAACAGCACATTCCCCCGGTGACCCAGACCCAGAAGGATGAGGCAGTCCTGCCACCTCCCCACCGCCGCACAGCTCCTCATCGCTGCGCTCCGCAGCCCTGCGTCCTGTTCCGCGGCGCTGCACGCACGGCTGGCCGAGGCCAGGAGCGCCAAGGCCACAGACCAGGCCGAGGCCTCCTCAGTTGCACTGATACTACTGGTGAAACTGATCAAGTTTGGCGTCAGCCTCGAAGCTCTGGCCACATCCAGCAGGCACAAGGCCGCCTGCCACTGGCCACCCTTGGCACATGCATTGATGGCAGTGTTATACACCACCAGGTTTTGCTGCATGCTGGCACCCCACAGCATCTGCAAGGCTAATTCCCACTGCTCTCCACGCGCACATGCACTGATCGCTGCTCCCAGGATCACACCACTCAATTCCTCCTTGCGTTGACGCAACTCGCCCACCAAATCAAGAGCCTCTTCCCACTTGCCACCCTTTTCTCTTGCAGACATGACAGCACCGAGAGTCACTATGCTGGGCTTTGCCATTGCCACTCGCATCTCTTCGAAGAGAGTTTCTGCGGCCCACAGAGCATCGCTGCAGGCGCTGATGGCGGCATTGTAGCTGATGGTGTCCGTGCGAAGTTTCCCTCCTTCCATGGATCGCAACAAGGCCAGCGCCACGGGCCACCTTTTCGCTTTGTCGCAGGCGCTAATCGCTGACGACCAGGACACTTGGTCTGCCAGCTTCAGCGAAATCAGCTCCTGTAGCAGCGCCACTGCTGCCTGCCACTCAGCACCACAGCTGCTGATTGCAGCTGTCCAGCAGATTGAATCCACCTCTCTGCCAGAGGCCCTAAAGTCCTCAAGCAAGCAGAGCACCTGAGGCCATCTGCCATCTCTTCGCAGTGCTTTGATGGCCCTGCAGCAGTCCCGACCGCTGGCCGCAAGCGCGCTGCTGTGGCGGCAGCCGGCGCCGTTGATCATTGCTCGGCTATAAAACCTACGAAATGTCTTTGCCCACTTGTTTTACCCTTGGGTTAATTCTGGATTATCACTGCCATGGTGAGTATATTTTAGTTTGACTTTCAGAGCAATAATGATCGGCATCAATATCTACCACGATGCGTCACCGGAGATTGAAACTGCTGAAGGATGAAGAACGGAGAAAAGGTCCTTTTCTTGCCACAAGGCTGACATGCACGGGTGTACCACAGTGATCTAGCCACTTCTGTTCAACAGCACTCACCTCCGCTTTCTCAGGCTGGGACCACGGACTTGCTACCTCCCCGGCCCATCCAGAAATTGTGGGTGTCGAGAAAGTTCAAATACCTCGCCAAACAGCAAACAGGGGCTGGAAGCCCATCTCAGAGCGCTCTGAGAACAGCACCCTCCGCAGGTCATGCAGGGGAGAAACTGCACCTCCTTCATCATCTTCTTTGGGACCTTGGAGGAACTTCATGGAACTTCAGCCTAAACTTTGTTACAACATGTTACAACCCTACAAAAAATACATGTCAATGGATAAAATTGAGTTGGATTGTTGGAGTTTATCCAAATGGTCAAAGATTCCCCGGCTCTGGGAGATCTGAAATTTTGACACTTGTCCAGTTGCTACAGCTGCCCGTTATTCCAAGGCATCGCCAACTTGGAACCTGCTCAGCTTGATCTTCTCAGTTTAGGTTTCCGGACGCTAGAGACCATGTAGATGTCGGAGTTGTTGTACCTGAAACATGTCTTGAAACAATGGATTTGCACCTTGCAGGTAGTCCAATGTGCACCGTTTCCCAGGGCCCAGGGGTCACGCTTTCAGGAAATCCCTGAAGGTCTCCATACCGTCCACCTGCAAGGGCCACCATCGCCATCAGTGATCCGTGTGATCCTACCCAAAATGGAAGGTGTACCACCCCCTTGTACAAGTACAGTATACACAGATGAACCTGGCCTGGCCACCAGCACGGGTTTCTTTCAAATTATGTTCCACGCCCGTCACGCGCTCAGAACCAAACCTGCTTCAGATTTGAAGCGTTTCACAGAAGCGCTGGAGAGCTTTTCTGGGAACGACACGAGAAATCAACAAGAAACAGACTTCGATCAAACATCACCAAGCCAATTTTCGCAAAAGGAGACAATGCAACCAAAGCAAAGCTGGCCCAACTCAGCTTGCGGACCTCCGAAGAAGGTCATTATCATTGGTCCAGTCAATGGCCTTCCATCCACTGGCGGCGCCTCTAAAAATCACTGGCCTCCAGGGGGTCGCAACAAAATGCCACCCTCAACAGGTCCAGGTGTGCTATGCACATGTCCATGTCACCCAATGGCCTTCCATATCCACCATCTGCAGTGGAATACCTTTCCAGTTGCTTGGGATGGACACTGTGCTCAGAACACTTTTCAAGGGCTCGTTTTCATCAGCAGCTCAGTTTACATTTTAAATCGGGCTCCAATCACTACCAGATAGGATCACGCTGTGCTCACTCCTTTGCGGGGCACGTTTTGAAGAACTCCTCAGGTGTGGGGACATCGCTTCTCTCCTGCACTGCAGCGGTCAAGTTGCTCTTGGCTCTGACCGTCAACTCTGACCAAGGATAGTAGCAACGCTTTCCGTATATCATGAGTATCATCTACCGAAACGACTGTCAAAAGCTCCAGATCCATTCAGATTCCATGAATTTCTATGAAGCACCCAGGTCACCTCAGACTTTTCCAACCTTTGAAATTGTTCCTTTTTGATGCGAGAATTTGAAGCTCGCTACTTGGAGTGCATTTTGCACCACAAGGATCATCAGGGCCACAGCAACATACTGCACCCTGGACAACATTTACACGCCCACAGCAATGCTGAAGTGTTCTTTGACTCTTCATCCCCAAGGCCAAAAACTGCTTTTTGAGGGTGACTTCACTTCATTACCTGTGGTCAAAGATTTGAAAAACCTATCCACGGCGCTGCCACAGTCAAAGATCACCGTCAGCTGCGGGTCTTAGCTTCCCAGCCCCTCACAGCTCTACATCCCCTGGCGGAGTAGCACTAGCTGTCATCCAAACTGAAAGTTGAGGGTATAACACGCGGTGTAAAAAGGTGTATTTCCATGTATTTCTGCTACCTGGGGACCTTCCAACATCCCTTTACCCCTGAATTTCCCACATGGGACGAGGTTGAGCGCTCCATTTTATGCCTCTGCGCCTTGCGCGCAGCGCCGCGGCACATTTGCAGCTAGCAAGGGCTTCATGAGCCGAAGTCAACCCAAACTTCTTCACCAAAGACTAGCATATGCGCTACTGACAAAGGGCATGTGCAGTGTAGTTGACTGTACTGTTCAAATCTATCCAGGGCAATTATGCTTAAAACTAACATGTGATCTGCACTCTTGGTGAAGGGTTTTCTCAAATAGGGCTGGTGCGAATTCGAGCAGAAGCCACTCTGCTTCTGCTCACTGCAACTCGAACTACGCAAATTGGTGACTCCTGATCAGCAAGAAACATCCAAAAACAGCTAGTGATGTCCATGAAAACCTCCAAAAATGACCCGCCACGAGATCCGGAGCCACTCGACATTTAAAAGTCACGACTGCTTTCAGCCCGCCGAGGGAGCGTCCGTCCATGCAACCAGAGTTGCCAGTGCCCCCGGCGCTCGATTTCAGCGAAACCATATGGGGTGGTTCCTAAGTCATGGGGGTACCCCAGATCCAAAATTAGACCATTTTAGGTATTGAAACCCATGGTTTTGGGCAACCCCCATTTTAAGAAACCCCCATAGAGTTTTCCATCTTTTCTGGAGGATGTCTGCAATATCATCCAGGTCAGGTTTCAATTGCTGGTGTGTTGAAAGCTGTGGGGTGCAGCATAAGCATCAGTCACCATCAATGCCCTTCAAGTCAAGATTCCAGTATTACTTGAAAGTCCTAGAGTCGAGGCTAGACGTTGCAGACTGCCTGGAAAGGGAACTTCCCAAAAGGAACAAAGGAACAGAACCCTTAAAGAGAAGGACTAAATATGACAAAATCCATCAAAATCCACTACTGTACTGCCTGGAAATGGATCCTCCAAACTGGACATGCTCAGGGCATGTAAATCAGCATTCGATCAGTGATGCTGCCGCGGCAAATTGGGCACGTGCTTCGTTCCCCATAGCTGTGCCTCAGTGGATACTAGGTTTGCGAATGCATCCTGATATCGGCACAATACCTCATAGAATCATACCCCCCAAACGTCCAACATGTTAAGATGCCATTCACAAATCCTGAGCAAGTTTCAGCTTGCGTCCCAGGAGCTTGCTACAGAAGCTGCAAAGAGCCAAATGTTTGCAGGGCAGACAAACCACCTGCCCGGGCCACAAAATCTGCGCACAGGTGAACCAATGATGCTGGTTCGCTGGTAGAGCCAAACTGAGAGCGTCACATTTGCCAGATTCTCCATGCAAATTACCTCGGCTCCAAGGAGTCACCTCTTCCAATTCTTCCTGCCATACGTCAAAACCCTGCACCCCTGGTGAACCTCAAAATCGCTGGGATTTATGGATGTCCATCACCCCAAATAAAAATATTTGTTGAATAACAGTATTGATCCATGACATATATCAATCTACTTCTCGATTCGACCCTAGCACCGAAGGTCTCAAAGCCGTGGCCAAGCCACGCAAGCAGCAGCCGGACTCCTTCGAGACTTCTCTTCCTCTAAGCCCTGGTGCTGGTTGAGGTGAGGACTTGATGATTTCATCAACATTTTATCCAACGACAGCATGTTCGTCCGGAAAATGGTATCATAGTCTTATCATAGTCCACTTCTCGCAAGAATGATGAGGAATGGGTGTTGATCAAGAACTTCGATAGAGGAGAAGAATTTCCGAAAGTGTCCCAGTGCGTGAGAGTGGATCGTGACCCCAGTTGCCCCCAGTTTAGCACCTTGATCCGCGCTTGAAGTTCCATGTTTTCGGAGTTCAAGGCATCCTGGACAAGGTGACAAAAACCGATGATTCGGCGATGTTTAAATGATGATGGAATAGGATTGACAGCAATAACCAGCAACAAAACATTGTTTTTTATCATGTTTAATCAACCAATATTCAATAATATTCATATAGATATACTTCAGTGACTTCCAGTATGGATATGGGCAAGTCATTGGAGTGCCACTGGACCCATGGCATCCATTTTGGAGGGTTCATTGATGATTTTTGACCCATACCCCTACCATCAATCCATATCAATCCCTGAAAACAAGAAACTTCCCCCTGGAAACTCTAGTTGAAAAAGGCAGATCGTCCCATTTCTGGGTGCATCAGTGGAGAAGATTTGACCAGCACCCCATTTTCGCCTTCAGCATCAATAGCGCTGCTAGCTGCTGGTGGAGCCCTGTGATCTCCAAATCGCGACCTTCACCGATGGCATAACTTCTGTGAGAGTCCTGGCGACAAAAAGTCGCAAACCCATTGCGGAGCAGTATATAGCCAGTCATGGATGCCCTGTAACAAAGAAGAGCTGCTTAGGTTAGTTATGTATGTATATGTACATTGAATATATATATATATACCTATATAACTATATAACTATATAACTATATAACTATATAACTATATAACTATATAACCATATAACTATATAACTATATAACTATATAACTACAGTATATACAATACTGTTTTCCCCATCATCGCAAAAGATTAAAGTACCATCGAGTACTAAAGTAGTCATCAAGTCGGTTTACCCCAGCTTTGTCTCCTCGAAGAGCTTCTGATACTGCAGCTTTTGTGCTTCCACGTTCCGCAGCCGAGCTTCGATGCTCTCCACCTGCCAATCAGTTTTGCCACGAAGGAAACCCTAAAGTAACACGGCAAGTCAGAGCTTTCTGAATTTGATTTGGAACTGAATGGACACTCTGGCATTCCGAGCTCTGCCCAATTTGCCAAAGGTCTGTTCCGCACAAAGCGGCATCTGCACCTGCTGTTGCAAGTGGCGTTTCTGCTTTCGCAAATTCTCCATGTTCTTCCGCAGGTAGAGATTCTCCTTGACACAGGCAACAGCGGAACCTTAAGTCAAAGACACCACAACATGAAGCAGCAAGATTTGTCTCCTTAATTCATCTTAATTCAATTCTGTTAATGAACATACGTACGATTCAGATGGTCTTGAAGCGAAATCTACCGGAAATCTGGACATTTCCATGTGTTTTCCCACAAAAACTGGTGTTTGTTCCAACCCAAAAACTCCAAAAACTCCGGTTTTTGTCGCCTGTGTGTTGCGGGATTTCCGCTCCTCCGACTTGGACCGAGGCGGCACCGGCACCTGCCTCTTGGGTCGGTCTTGGCGCCGCGCCTACCATGGCTTAACCCATGACTTGGGGATCCCCCATAGTGTGCCCCTAAACCCAAGGGTTAATGAAGAGATCTTTATGAAATGGCTATAATTGGGGGATATTCATGGATATTCCCTATTTTCAGACACACCCATATCTACGGTGTGTTCTTGGAGATGTTGATGGGATATATTGGATCCTATCACGGCTGCCTGCGTCACATCTTCAGCCTCTGGCTCTGCACTAGTGGCCTAGCGCACAAGCGGTGTAAAGACTGGATTCAGCCAGTTGACCAGGGAATGTGGGGATGCGAATATCCATTGTAAACCGTATGTTTCAAGACAGAAGAGGACATCAACTGTTCCAGCTAAATTGTGCACCAAAAATCAACAAAATGCGAGCAGTTGCCACTTAAGCAACCACCAGTAGCATCAGCAGCTCTTTCTGTATATAATCATCCAGGCGACACCACACCGCTGGCACAGTACGCACCTCGCTGCTTTGGCTGTCGGAGAATCCTGAGCTTCCAGTTCCAGGTCCTGGGTGCGTGGTCTATCTGAAAACCCAAAGAGAACAGCAGTTGTGGTTCAAAAATTTCCATCATCCAATAATTACACTAACTTCGTGTTAACCAATTTCCAGAAGAGTTAGAATAGTCATTTTTCAAGACCCAGAGGAAACATCTCGAAACAGTGCAGGTATATTTTGAAACGGAGAGATGAGGGAGTTAGAGTGCAAATGTCCAAAGCCGTGCCTGCGCCCAGGAAAACACTTTGTTGCAGGTCCTTTCGGCAATCCCAACACCAGAATGTTCGTCGAAATGAAGGGAAATGAACGGTGACAAAGAAGTTGCACCGTTGAAACCAACAGGAAACCGATAGATCTTGGAAGCGACTACAGTGACTACAGCAACTCACAACCGATGGCCCCAAGATTCCCTCAAAAAGAACCCAGAAAAAAGGGAAGCCAAAGCAGCAAAACATCTTTGGAAGGCCAACAAGGTCTTTTTCGTCTCTATGTCTCTCTGCACGCATTGCAGCAGATTGGCAAAGCACATGTCGAAGCCCAACTGGCTTTGGCCCGGTTTTTTTTTCTTCATTGCCTTTTGCACACTTTTGACGCCATGAAAAGATTCCATGCCATGGCCCATGGCCAAGACAATGCTCAGAGCCATGGCCGGCTGGTGTGGCACCAAACATGTTGGATGTCGTCGCTGACGCTGAAGGCAATAGGCATGGCATATGCAGACGGACACCTGGGACTCGTATGGGACACGTCTCACTCCATTCCTTGGAGTTACAGGATGTTACAGGCATCACCGGTGTGCTGGCCATGAAATCACTCCCAGTGGAGAACTGCTTTGGTTCAGCCTTGAGTTTCTTGTGCCCAGTACAGAGATCGCTTTGGCTTTCACTCGCGTCATAGAAGAACTGTCGCTCTTTTGTGATTTTTGTGGGTCCTTTAGGTTTGCCATCTTTGCCTTCAGCTCCGCGGCCATCCTGGGCTCGCCGCTGACACAGCTGCCTCGGCTTCGCATTCCCAGGATCCCATGGCACTGGTGACCACGTGGCTTGGTATCATTCAGGATGCCATGCTTCAGATATCAACTCATCCATAGCTTTCAGGGTTTCAAGGCCAGTCCCCTTGATGCTCACCAAATGTTCCTGTGAGTCAGGATCATCTGCTTCAGAATCCTTCGGATTGATGCGAATCAGCTTTGCATTCGCCCCTCCTTCCAGTAAGACTTGCAGAATCTGCTCCGAAGTCTGTCGGACAGTGGGAACACGTCCCCCTGCACCAATTTCCAACAAGACGCAACGCAGGCCAGTTCCTTCAGCCACCAACTCACCCAGGACCTGCATCCAGTGCTTCCAGCGGGTCAGTTGCTGCTGCGAATCCAACCAATCGCGATCGCCCCATTCACCGAACATCAGCACCGCCGGTCGTGCCGCTGCGCCGCACCGGGCACACTTGGGGTGGTTGCCTCCGGTTGATGAAGCCAAACCACAATCATGGATCAGCAACTTCGAGAACCTCCTTTTCCAAAGAAATCATCAAACTAGAGCCCAAATTTAAAATACTGACATACCTTTCAAATCCTTTCAACAAACAAATATGAAATATGACAATATGACAACCCAGCTTCCACTGAAGCTCTTAGCCACCAAATGGGCAGGTGTCTGCGTTTCCGGCATATGTCGCAGGGTGGTGCTTCGCATCTTCCCACGCACCGCGCCCACTGTGCAAGGCATCACTGGGTCAGCATTGCTGCTGGCATCACCACCACCAGAGGGACCTAATCGGATGAGTTTAGGGTAGTTTTGACCCCCAGATATTGGTTATCCATGGTTATCCTGCAAAGTTTAAAAAATCGACTCTGGGATTGTCAAAAATACTCAAAAATCCGGTTAAAAATGTGTTGAATATTGGATCTTGGCGGATGGGATTGCTGGGAAAACCCAACCGGGATAGTCTCTAAATTTGGAACCCAAAGTCTATCACTGTCCCCATTCAAGTGGCCATTTTGGAGGTGACAAAACCCAAATTTGGACTGTTAAGAATGGGAAAAAATGAACTGTCAAGTTGATTTAAATTAGTGAGTATCTCCCTTTAAGGATAACATCTTAAAATCTTGAGGTGACTTCAACTCAATTTTTTTATCAGTGCCAACAAAACTTCAGAGGATTTGCGCCTGCCAACGCCAACATACTCTGTGGATCCACAGAG
>Ga0126342_10015992_pt1 | contig 13104 bp, 13 predicted proteins | sample Cyp1metagenome_FD_92528 | JGI IMG/M metagenome (GOLD analysis project Ga0126342, IMG submission 92528) | Coral microbial communities from Lord Howe Island, Old Settlement Bay, Australia - Cyphastrea 1 metagenome | ecosystem: Host-associated > Invertebrates > Cnidaria > Coral ... | reverse complement strand
GGAGTGGAGTGAGTGGAGTGAGTGAGAGAGTGAGAGAGTGAGAGAGTGAGAGAGTGAGAGAGTGAGAGAGTGAGAGAGTGAGAGAGTGAGAGAGTGAGAGAGTGGGAGAGTAGGAGAGTGCATGGGAGAGTGAGAGAGTGAGAGAGTGCGAGAGTGCGAGAGTGAGAGAGTGAGAGAGTGAGTGGGTGAGAGAGTGAGAGAGTGAGAGAGAGAGAGAGAGAAAGAGAGAGAGAGGAGAGAGGGAGTGAGTGAGTGAGTGAGTGAGTGAGAGAGAGAGAGAGAGTGAGGAGGAGGACGGGAGGAGGAGGAGGAGGCGCGGATACAGAACTAAAAACAAAAACCCCACACGTCAATGTGGGGAAAAAACATGAAGGGCACATGTTGCTGACGCTGTGATTCTCCGTCAAATCTGCATGATTGACCACAGTTTGTGACGGCCAGAGGAGTCTCAACGGACCTCAGCAACATCATGCAAACACACGACTGTGGATTTGAATTTCGGTCGACATCGTTCAACCGTGCTTGGATGTCTTCGGGTGTGTCTGAAGGCTTAAGATTTGTATGGCTAAGATTTCGCCGTTTCGATCTTCAAGAAGTCCCAACAAGACGATCTTTCGAGGGATGCAACGCGGGCGGTGGGTATAGTGGCTCCAGTGGTGCCATCATGTCTTGTCCTATGAGTGGTAGACATGTGTAGACATGATTCAAATATGAATATGATGGATTGGGGTAATTTGGGGCCCGTAGCCTGGTCGCTGATGTGTCCCGCGAACGGTTTGGACTACTCTCTCTCTCTCTCTCTCTGTCTCTCTGTCTCTCTCTCTCTCTCTCTTTCTCTCGCTTCTTATCTCTGCTGTTTTTTGTTTGGCGCTGGGAATACAGCTCCGTTCAATAGATCAACCATCTACACTACTTTGAAGCATTTTTGGTACAAAAGAAGGTAGTTTGCCCTGGGTTCACGAGGGTTATGAGCGCAACCCTTTAGCCCTGCGGTTTTCCTGTGGTGTTTCGTCGCCCCCATGGAACGATCTCGGTCAGTACCGGTTGAGAGATCATTTGGGGCGGTGGACAATGGTGGTGATTTTTCAAATGAATCCATTCTACTCTGAAAAGGTCAAGGAGAGTTTGGGGGTTAGGGGAAAAGGAACCACCTCACCAGCTTCCACCAACACCTGTTGTTGAGTCTGAGGGAGCGGTTTCTGGATTCGGGGTGATGCTGAATCAATGGTTCGACCTACTGTGGAAAAGCCAGGGAAGTGTCGAGGAATTCAAACCATTGGTACTGGTAGAGGGGCTTTCCTCACACCGCCTAGCAATGGGAAGTCGTCGGAACCAAGGTGAGCGGCACCGGTGATGGGAGCTCGGGCTGAAGGTGTGATGCCGGCTGTCAATGAGGAGGTCGCGGAATGTGGGTCGGGTGGAAGGGCCTTTTCGTGATGACACCCCTGCTGGTGACCTTCAACGGGCCTTAGACATAGAAATAGTGGATCACTTGGGAACCCAAAATGCGAAGTTGATGGAAGAGATTGATAGGCTGAAAAAGCATCGAAGTCAACATGGTTCAACCTCTTCATGGTCAGAAGTGGGGGGGACTACAACAGCAGGTGCTGGAATGCTTTCTGGATCGGTTGGGTCGGTTGCGGATGGGAGTCATGAACGTGGGGGGTAGGTACCATACTCCAAGAAGTTCTCAAAAGCCTGTGAAAAATCAAGTTCACTCGAAATGGAACAAGAATCCCTGATGGAACGCCCCCTGATAGTGGCAGAGCTGAACCATGTCATGATCCTCCACCACCACCAGAGAGACCAGCGGCACCACCTTTTCCCACGTCTTTCATGTCTGATGGCAGCATGGAGAAGTTTTTTGGATAGCTATGACAAGGTGGAACCAGACCCCGAGTGTTTGAAGGTCCAACATGTTTGGGGGCCAAACAAGGAAATGTCACCAAGAGCAGCTAGGGCTTCTGGTTAGAACAAGAAATTGCGTCTTTGAAAGGGTCAATTACGGATGGGAATCCATTCAACTCTAGTGAGTACTGGTCAAAGAATTTTCATCCACCCACTGGCCCGCCTGTTGCAACGGGGTTCCATCGAACTGCAACGTGCGGTGGCACTGATGATCTTCGTCATCACGATCGGGCTGGCACTGCAGATCCTCGTCTTCTGGATCAGGCCGGCAGTTGTAGCAGTGCGCATAATGTATGTCGAGGGAACTTGCTTGGTGGAAGTGGTGACATTGCACTTCAAGATCGGGCTCGCACTTCGAGCAGTGGTCAGAAAGTATGTCAAGGTCACTTGCTTGGTGGAGTGGTGATCTCCATCTTCAAGATCGGGCTTGCGCTTTGAGCACGGATCCTCATACAGAATGTCTTGGAGGTGACCGACCACATCAAGCTCGGGCTTCTGGCATGGATGCGGGAGCCAATGGACTATTTGATTCAGGTCCTCAAGGTGTCTGCCATGTTCCCGGTCATGGCTTGGGGGGTGATGGACTGACGGAAGTTCGCTCTCCAAATTGGAACTTCCTGAACTACCTGAGACATCCAGTCCATTGCAGTTTGGAGATTGGCCCCGCCTCAGCACCCCCTCATGAAAGATTTGCCAGGTGTCGGTGATTGGTGGTGGGAGCCAACTTTGAAGGAATCGAAGTGCTACTACGAGCGATGGAAAAGTAGCGCACCTCTTCAAAGGATCCAGATCCGTCCAAGGTTGCCTGATGACCTATGTGAGCGTCGCTTTCACAGGACTGCTCAAAGCCATACTAGCTGCAGAACAACAGGAACTGGTGACAGATCTTGTACAAGCTCATTGTGAGGCTCCAGCCAGGCGGTGCCGGTGATAGGCAAAGCCTCTTGAAACAACTCACCACTATGCCAAAGGCATCAACAATTCAAGATGTGGCCGCTGCCATCAGAAACTGGCGCCGACATTTTGATCGAGCTGAGGAAGTCGCGGTACTACCTGATGGGATACTCTGCCTGAAGGCCTTGGACGAGCCCCTGCAAAAGATTGCGTGTTTGGACCAACAAGCAGCCTTCAGACTGTCACAGAGCCGGCCGCAGCTGCAATTGGATGAGCGACCGGATCACCGAAGCTTGTGGTCCTTCAGTCAATGTCTTTTGGCTGAAGCTGAAACGTTGTCACTGCTCCAAACTGCACCATCGCCTGGAGACAAGGCCAAGTTTGGCTGCACAGCAGACAAGCCCTGCAAGTATTTCATATCACACACTGGATGCAAAGCTGGCAAGAGATGCAAGTGGCTGCACTCATGGGATGGAGTGGACGATGTTGGTTTTGTGGGGGGCAAGGACCGCCGAAACAATGAGTGTAAGCTCAAAACCGCTGGCAAGAAACAGGGTGAGCCAAATGCTGGCCCAGGGGGAGGACGTGGCAAAGGAGCTACAACTGGAGGCAAAGCGGGTGCAGCGGCTGTGAAAGTGGCAAAGAGCTCATATGAAGCTTCTGCAACAGCAACCGCTGATGGAGGAGGTGCGGGTTTCAGATTTTGTGCCGTCTGAGATGACAAGTTTCACTACCAGTTGTGAAAAGGATGGAAGCCGTGGTGGGGGAGTGACAATAGCTCAGGCGGTGACAAGACAGCAGAGTTGCTGCACGAGGCCACACAGTTGCTGAAGACCTTGTGAGTCGATGCCAGCCCCAAGCTCAAGGTCATGCATAATTGTCGGGCATTGATCAGCCTGATGAGGACTTTGTGCTCTTGGGTAGTGGAGCCACGCATGCACTTCGACTAGCACGTGGCGCTGAGGAATGGCAAAATGCAATGCCAACATCAGTCCATCTTGCGGACGGTGTCACTGAGATGTTTCGCCTCAAGAGACGGACGAAGATCCTCTTGCGTCCTACATCATTCCCACGGGAGGTTTGTCCGTCCTCGACTTCTCACTGGAGTGGCGTGGAGGCATTTGCAACCTCCAAGATGATGCTGGCAGAGGGATCCCAGTGACGATCCGCAATGGGTGTCCTATGATCAGCTGTGATGATGGTTGTCGACTTCTTCAATGGTTGGTGTAGTTTCATGTGCATCAGCAAAAAGCTAGCTAGCGGACCCTCGGGGGGTGGACAAGTCCCAATTGGATTTGAGGTGGCCCTGACTGACTACGTGAACTTTTTCCTGATCTTCCTGACGAAGTGATGATGAAACTCGTCCCAAACCTAGAACCTGCGAAAATGGAAGGTTTTGGGCCTCAACTACCATGGAATCGACGGATGAGAAGGCGTTTGGCAAGGGCATCAAACATTGTGATCCATGTCTTTGCGGGTGACAATCCAAATTTCTGGGAGAATCAACTTTCCACTGCATCAACAGAGGTGATCTGCGTGGATTTGCTTGGAGGGTGCAAAGAAGACCACCATGCCGGATGGTCTCAGGTGTACTTTTTCAGCAAGATGGAGGACCACGTGCTGTGCGTACTGAGGAGTGGCCCTATGGAGTGCCAGATCTTTCTCCAGCGGAAGCTGAATTGGTCATGGGCGGCACGGTGCTCCTCTACAGGTACTTGTCTTTGCATGTCTTGGCCGAAGGTGTGAGGCAGCTCAACGATCCTGTGTGACGCAGTTCATTCTCGAGCAGCCTGAAGATCCAGCTCGGTATCGTTGCTAATGATGCGGCTGCACATGGCTACATGTCCATTTTTCGGACGAAGGAGTGGACGGATTTTCAGAAGAAGTATACAATTTCCACTTGCTGCAATTTGATCAAGGACCTATGGGTCATGAACGTCGGAAGCCCACAACACTGGCAACATCCATGGAGGTGCTTCTTCAACTTGATGGGCTACGTGGAGAACCCAGCCAGCCTGCTGAGACCCACAGTGACAACGAATTGAAGCATCCAAAAGATGGTCCAGTTCGGCACCTGGTTTGAAACTTGCTTTGGCTACGGCCATCAAACAACATCTACAAGTGCTGGACTGCGAGAAGTCAGCACGTGAGCGGGGTGCTTGGCACTCGTCGCAAAGGGCCAAGCATGCTTCACTACGACCATTGAATGATGGTCCAGGACAACATAACGAACAAAATTTCAATGCAATCACTTCAACCTGATATCTTGCGACCACTTGAAGACAGGACGGAATGTCCACAAGATCATGTCCCAAACCTTCATCAACATCAAGATTTTCAATCTCAACAAGCTTTGAAGGTGAGAGCATTGGGATGTGTGGCGCTAGGGCAATGGCGTCGTCACTACCTCAATGACCACCTGCCTGCCCGAAAGGACTGTGCACAATGCGTGCGTGCTCAAGCCAGGAGCAAACCACATCGACGTGTGCAGCATCCAGAAGCTTTCACTTTGAGTGTGGACCTCTCTGGCAAGCTTTCTCCTGGAGATGATCAACAAGTCAAGGGATGCCGCTACATGATGGTTGGGTATTTTACATACCCAGTGACCAGAGACGGCAAATCTCTTTTTCCAGTTCCAGGACAACCTGATCAAGACACCGATCATCCACTACCATGTCTTGACGTGGAAATGTCAAAGGATGAAAAGGGCCCGGGGGAGGAAGGCGATTTGCCTGATGAAGGCATCTTTCCAGAAGAGGAGGAGGAGGCGATCCATGAAGGTGAAGACTCTCCAGCAATCAAGCGCGCAAAGTCCATGAATGAAACATGGATGCGACGGGTCGAAACGGCCACTGATGTGACAGTCAGACAACTGACTTCTGTCCAGCCCGTGAAGAGCAGGGCGGTCAAACATCTAATTACTACCAGCTCTTTCTCGAGCTTATGCTCGTCTACGCAGCTTGGGTCTTCCTGCTTATCGTCTTCACCCAGACCGTGCTAAAGAGCTCTCATCCGCAGAAACCCAGGCTTGGGCATTGGACCGGAACATCCTCACCACGCTCACGTGTGGATCTTCATACAAATCCAATGGACGATGTGAAGCTGAAGTGGGGATGCTGAAGAAATCCATCAGGGTCCTGATCTCTGCAGGAAGTTGCAGCCTGCCGCAATGGCCATTGGCCGCACGGCATCTTGGTGAACGAAGTCTTCGGTGTCAACTGTCTCTTTTGGGTTGGCTGGTTCCCCAAAGAAGGTCTACAAGAAAGCTCTGAAGTTCCAGGTGGAAAGTGGCAGTTGATTCACCTGAAGCACACAGAACTGGTAGCTGATGGATGCACGAGGCCTTTGAATGGACAGGCCTTTTTCAAATCTCTGGAAGATTTAGGTTTGAAATGAGGCCTACTAAGCTGAAGAAGTTCGTGGCACAACATCGACCAATGATGGATCAAAGAGCGGTGGTGGAGGTGGATTTGCAGCCGTGAAGGCGCTGATCCTTGGGAGCACCCTGATGTCAACAGCAATCGATTACACTCCTTTCATGGTGACAGGGGCCGCATTGATGGCCTTTGGTGCGATCTATGTCGGACAGTTGGTCCAACAAGCTTCAAGTTGCTGCCTTCGTAGAATCAGAGCATTGGAGGAAGGAGAACGACGCCAGGTGGAACGACAAAGGGAAGAAACGGAGTCGTCGGATGATGATGACATCATATAGTGATCTCTGAGGACGAAAATTCGCAGAGAGCCACATCGGCCACATCGTCAAGACCGACGAGACAATCGGGCTCAAAGCAGATGAGCACAGGTTCGAACGACTAAGAAGATCAACGTCATCAGGCGCAGGTGCTTCTTTGAGCCAGGGTTTGTCTTCACAGTCGGGCTTAAGCACTGGTGGTGGCACCTCATGCGATGGTGTGGGATCTTCATAAAAGAGTATGCCTCGACAGTCGGGCTCAGCATGCGCTGCGCAGATCATTTCTTCGAGTGGCGCCGGTAGCTGTACGTCCTTGAAAAGGGGGCACAGTCGGGCTTTTGCAGTGTGGCGACGGCGGGAAACCCTGCCGTATAGTAGCTGATATCGTAGCTGCTAGGGAGAGCGATGCGGCTCTCGATGACAGTAGTTTAGGCGATGTCAGTGTAGCCAAGTTGGAGGTTCGCAAATGGCCAATCCCTGGAACCAATTCCAACACCAGTCCAAAGGAAAGGGCATGACCTCAACGGCCCTGTCCAAATTGCACAAAGGCCAGAGGTCCAAAGAACTTTGAATGCTTTGAGCCTAGTGCACAACATGGTGCCGATCTTATTAAGTTTTCTCCTCAGAGTTCACCGACCGGTGAAGGGGGAGTCCGTTCAATAGATCAACCATCTACATTACTTTGAGGCAATTTTGGTACAAAAGAAGGGTAGTTTGCCCTGGGTTCACGAGACAGCAATTTCCAAAGGGCATCGTGCTTACTGCCGCAAATCCAGGCTTGTATCAGGTGTCCGTGTTTTTGGGGTGCGATAGCCATGGTCTTGTCTTCCTGGTCAAGCTACAAATCTTCCGCCATGGCAATGAAATCTGCCTAGCACCTCCTCCCACGTATGACGCCTACCATGATCTGCCTTTGGGGGCCTCAAGCAGAACTACACGCCTCCATACGCCTCCCAAACCAAGTTTTTAGTGATTTGAGTTTGGGGCCGCCTTTACACACAACAAGGACCTGCTATGATCTGCTTGTGTTTGTGTATTGGTGCCAACATCATCCTATCATGTAGAACATATTCGCAAATCTTGCCCCCTCGCACCAAATTGTCATGAACCTTTCAGATGACGCAAGATGACTGAGCGGGAACCCCAAAACTACCGACGCTGCACCCGACATGCTCGGACACGGATTCTCAATGCAGAAATTCTCCATGACACCCGCCAGCTGCTCATGGATTGCAGTGAGTCAGGCATCTGTCAAATGTTAGCCACCTATCTTGGAGATTTTTAGAGACCGTGGTGAAAATATGTGAAAACTTGGACAGCTCCAGTTCTTCGACCTCCGAGACTCACGGTGCTAAGCACGCTGCGAATGCATGCCGGCACCTTGCGAAGCCCTGTGCGAGAGAAAACTTTGAAGTTTGATTCTATAGACGGAATCTGTTCATGACACTGCAGAAGTACAGGATCCACGCTCAGTGCGGAGGTTCGGATTCCAGCGGCAGAACTGCTGAGACGAGTGCCTTACAAAACTTTGTTCAGCTTCATAGGTTACGGACCTCAGCTTTCCATAGCTTTCCAGGGCTGCCATGGAAAGAAAATCTGTGGGCTTTTGCGGCTCGACCGACTCAGTCAGTGGCTTGCTGATTTCGAAATCTAAGGCAAACTAGAAACTATCCTACCGAAGTCAAAGTAAAGTCATATATATATATACTGTATGTGATACAATGTCCAAATTTCCAAGAATCTGACACCAAAGGGACAGAATTTCTGCAACTGTCCCTGCGAAAGGGATGCAACACCGCAGATTTGAAAATTGCTAAACTACCCGATTGGTGGGACAAAAAGCCACCGAGGATGACAAAAACCATCCTTGGTTCGCGTGGAGGATGTTCGTGGCTGCTGTGGGAGTCGACCGAAGCCTACATGGATCTGCTTTTCTTTGTGCTTGGAAAAGCTGTGAACCCCAAGCAAACAATGTCAAAAACAAGGCCGTAACATCTTGAATATTGAATGCTTTGCTGGCAGTGCCATGCTCTGCTGGCAAATACATTGCTTGCAATGAACATGATTGCTTCATGGAAAAACATGGTAAAATTTGCGAGTAAGTTGCAGAAAAAGAAATGCTACAAGGGAAGCAAAACCATTGATGCATCTGCCATGCCTGAACGCGGCCTTGCTGACTACCCCTTGATCCAGGTTTGCAAACACGGCACTTGTCACATTGTCACTCGTCGTTTAGTTTCAAAAGTGTCAAAGACAAGTACGTTTAGTTTATTAGTCAGCATTTGCTGAAGGCAACAGCCTTCGAAGATGGGGGCAACAGCAAACAGTGAACCTGCACATCATCCTTGCTATGCTCGAAGGGAGAAGTAAAATCAAAACACCTGACCACTTATGCCAACGTGCATATGTTGCTGTGAAATGCGATGTGCATGGTGATTGCTGCAAACAATACGGGCGGTGTTTATATTTTGGCCTCTATTTCATTATCTCTCCCTGAGCATCTAATATTGCCCCAGATTGCGCAACCAGTTGCTCAATATTTTGGCACTCTACAGCGGAACAATGGTTGGCGGCCTACCGACAGTGCCCTTCCAGAGGCCCGTGTGACAGGACAACGCGGTTGTCTCACACATCTGTCTTGTTGGAGATCTTTTTCACGCAGAGCGCAGGGAGAACCGAGGAAACCACGATTTTTCCATATGTGATGATGGTTTTCAATTGAAGCAAACAGGATTTTGAGGTTTGGGTTTCAATGAGATTTGGGCAAAATGATCAAAATGCTTACATATGTTTTGCGCTCTTCTTATCAAAAGTTCAACGATTTTTCCGCGAATAGGAATTTGAGTTGTTGCAGCTGAGTTTCATATGCGCTTTGAAACTGCCTCCTAATAAACCGTCCCTAATACAAAAAGAACCCTGGCCATTCCTGACATATTTGCCAGTTGGGGGCCAGAAGGAGGAGGAGGATTTAACGCAAGGAGGATTGCTGCCGCCACGACGGCAACCGACACCACCACCACCCACCAGCCACCACCAGCCTTTACTTCGGGCCCATGTATTGGAAACCTGTGTCGCTACTGTAGCCAACTTTTTGGGCAAACCAATTTTTCTCAAGAGAATATTGCTTGTCTGTGTGTGAACTAACCTTCAAAATTCCAGCCTTTCCCAAAGGATCCAACCTCTTGTTACACCTTCCTTACAGAACTGCGCTTGAGCGGATTCAGCAGACCATGAGAGGGTCCAGTTCACTTTAGTAGGTTTGTTCAATTCCCTAGGTTCAGAATTGTAGCAAACTTTTCCTGAGGTGATCCTGGAACCAGGAGAAGAAAGAAACACTTCTTACACAAGCAATTGCCAATTTCAAACTTCAAGCCTTTCCTAAAGGATCCAACCCCTGTCTCCTTCTCTTTTTCTTTCACTCTGTCTCCCTCTCTTTCTCTTTCTCTTTCTCTTTTTTCTCTTTCTCTCTCTCTATCTCTCTCTGTGTCTCTGTCTTTTTCTCTTTTTCCTGTTTCGCCCTTCTTAAACAAGCTGAACCCCATTCACAGCATGGACAACATGTACTACAATTACAAGTTCATCAGTCAACAAAAAAAGTTGTTTTAATATGTTTTATGACAGTAGTACCGCACAAGGCGGTGGCGGATGTTTCAAGCATAGGACACTATAGGAAAGGTGAGTTGTTGTGATGCATGGATGGTAGAGCGAATCCACTGATGGACCGAAAGGTGGTTGGAGCGGTTGCAATGGTTGCAGTGGTCACCTCACCCACAACTCCGGGATGTAGTGTGGTGTAGTGCAGTAGTTGTAGTTGTAGTTGTAGTGGGGTTGATGCTGTTGAAGTTGTAATGTTGTAGTTGTAGTTGTAATGTAAGTGAAGTTGTAAATGTCTTATATAATTGTAAAAACTGTAGTTGTTGCAAAAGTTGTAGGAGTTGTAATTGTAGTTGTATTGTAGTTGTGGTTGTAGTTGTAGTTGTAACTGTAGTTGTATTGTAGTTGTAGTTGTAGTTGTAGTTGTAATCGTAACTGTAGTTGTAGTAGTAGTAGTAGTAGCAGTAGTAGTAGTAGTAGCAGGAGTAGTAGTAGTAGTAGTAGTAGAAGTAGTAGTAGTAGTAGTAGCAGTAGCAGTAGCAGTAGCAGTAGCAGTAGCAGTAGTAGTAGTAGTAGTAGTCGTCGTAGTCGTAGTAGTACTAGTCGTAGTAGTACTAGTCGTAGTAGTACTCGTCGTAGTAGTAGTAGTAGTAGTAGTAGTAGAAGTAGTAGCAGTAGCAGTAGCAGTCGCAGTAGCAGTAGCAGTAGCAGTAGTAGTAGTCGTAGTCGTAGTCGTAGTCGTAGTTGTAGTAGTAGTAGTTGTAGTAGTAGTAGTAGTTGTTGTTGTTGTAGCGTAGTGCCCTGGCAATTGTTCTTGTAGTAGTGTAGCCGTAGTGCAGCTGATGTTGTAGTTGTAGTTGTAGTTGCAGTTGCAGCTGTAGTGCAGTTGTAGTAGCTGTTGCAGTTGTAGTTGTAGTTGCAGTCGTAGTTGTAGTGGCATTTGTACTTGTAGTTGTAGTTGTAGTACTTGTAGTTGAGGTCGTAGTTGTAGTTGAAATGTAGTTGAAGTTGTAGTTGTGGTTGTAGCTGTAGTTCTTGTAGTTGATGTGTAGTTGAAGTTGTAGTTGTGGTGGTAGTGTGGTTGTAGTTAGTAATTGAAGTTGTAGTTGTAGCTGTAGTGTGGTGTGGCGGAGTTGCAGTTGCAGTTGTTTATCTATCTGTCTATTTGTCTATTTGTCTATCTGTCTATCTAACCTAACCTAACCTAACCTAACCTAATCTAATCTAATCTATCTAATCTAATCTAATCTAATCTATCTAATCTAATCTTATCTATCTATCTATCTATCTATCTATGTCTATCTGCAAGTTTGAAAACGAAGGTATTCTGCGAGACTTCCTCAAGTTTTGAGCTTGACAACATCAAAAACGCAGCAAGTCTGCGAGTCTTCCTCAACTTTTGAACTTGACAACAGCAAAAACGAAGCTATTCTGCGAGACTTCTTCGATTTTGGAAGTTGACAACATCAAAAACAAAGCAATTTTGCGAGACTTCCTGAATTTAATGGAAAGTTGAGTGCAGAGCTGACGGCCTCGTGCCAATGCGTTTTGCGATTTTTCATGATTCTTCAACTCCACCTGTCTAAAGTACCGCGCCTGCCATGAAAACTTGATGCCAGGTCATACGAAGTGCTGCACCTGTCACGCAAAATCATCTCACCAAACCTGGAAAAACACATAGTTTCGCGACTTTCCTACCTTTTCGCGCACCTGCATCTTCTTTCTTCTGACTCTTTCTCTTCTCTGATCTTCTCTCTTCTGCTCTTCTCGTCTCTGACTCTTCCCACCTCTGCTTTTCCATCTGTCCATATTGTCGCAAGTTTGACGTCTAAACTTTCTTCGATAATTAGTTTTGAATGTCATCCATTACTAGACGATGGTTGGCCCGAGAGCGAGTAGGTGTATAGGTACTCAGATGGGTTATGTAGTTGTATGATTTGCAGACGCCAAAGACTTGCATGAATATGTTCATGGGAATGTTACTTGAGATCATGTGAATATGTTCATTATGTGTAGATGTCAAGATAAGAAGATAAGAAGATGTCAGGGTTTTAGTTGCAAGAGACGGACAAGGTATGCTGCAAAGAATGTTTTAGAAGATGTGAAAAAATACAAACATACAGATATGCTGAAAGGCTCTCAAGCACAGACACACGCAGAGAAACATGTTTACACAATAAAAACACACAGACACACACACAAACCCACACACACACAGAGCAGCTTTTACACACAGAAGCCTGTACACACAAAAACTTTTACACACAGAAGCTTTTACACACAAACACTTTTACACACAGAAGCTTTTACACGCAGAAGCTTTTACACACAGACGCTTTTACCCACAGACGCTTTTATGCACAGAAACTTTTACACACAGACGCGTTTACACACAGAAGCTTTTACACACAGAAGCTTTACACACAGATGCTTTTACACACAGAAGCTATTACACACAAAAGCTTTTACACACAGACGCTTTGACACACAGACGCTTTTACACACAGAAACTTTTACACACAGACGCGTTTACACACAGAAGCTTTTACACACAGAAGCTTTACACACAGATGCTTTTACACACAGAAGCTATCACACACAAAAGCTTTTACACACAGGCGCTTTTACACACAGACGCTTTTACACACAGACGCTTTTACACACAAGTTTTTACACACAGAAGCTTTTACACACAGACGCTTTTTCACACAGAAGCTATTACACACAAAAACTTTTACACGCAGTAGCTTTTACACACAGAAGCTTTTTACACACAGACGCTTTTACACACAGACACTTTTACCCACAGAAGATTCTACACACAGAAGCTTTTACAAACATCTTCGAACTTGATAAACACAGGGGGTGGGAAGCCCTAAATCGACTAGCCAACATCGACGCTATGTTTGTAGAGTCCATTAGCTAGTGGGAAAAATCGCGCAACCAATCTACTCAGCTTGAAGGAGAAGATGGCGCAGCCAGGTCAGTGAGCCAGTGCCGCATGATGACAGCATCAT
>Ga0126342_10015991_pt1 | contig 13104 bp, 6 predicted proteins | sample Cyp1metagenome_FD_92528 | JGI IMG/M metagenome (GOLD analysis project Ga0126342, IMG submission 92528) | Coral microbial communities from Lord Howe Island, Old Settlement Bay, Australia - Cyphastrea 1 metagenome | ecosystem: Host-associated > Invertebrates > Cnidaria > Coral ... | reverse complement strand
AGATAGACAGATAGACAGATAGACAGATAGCCAGATAGACAGATAGACAGATAGACAGATAGACAGATAGACAGATAGACAGATAGACAGATAGACAGATAGACAGATAGACAGATAGATAGACAGACAGACAGATAGATAGATAGATAGATTAGATAGATTAGATAGATTAGATAGATTAGATAGATTAGATAGATTAGATAGATTAGATTAGATTAGATTAGAAAAGATTAGACTAGACTAGATTAGATTAGATTAGATTGGGATAAATTAGATAAGACGTAGATTAGATAGATTAGATAGACTAGATAGACCTGATAGACTAGAGAGATTAGATTAGATTAGATTAGATTAGACTAGACTAGATTAGATTAGATTGGGATAAATTAGATAAGATTAGGATACATTAGATAGATTAGATAGACTAGATAGATTAGATAGATCAGACATTATTAGATACATTAGATTGGATAGATTGGAGGGTGGATTAGATCGATTAGATAGTTATTAGTTAGATTAAATAGATTAGATTAGATTAGATGGGATTAGATTACATTAGACTAATCTGATTAGATTAGATTAGATTAGATTAGATAAGAATAGATTAGATAGATAGATAGATAGATAGATAATAGATAGATAGATAGATAGATACATCGATAGATCGTAGATTCGATAGATTCGATAGATTCAGATAGATTAGATAGATTCGATAGATTCGATAGATTCGATAGATTCGATAGATTGGATAGATTGGATAGACTGGATAGATTGGATAGATTACATAGATTAGACAGATAGACAGATAGACAGATAGACAGATAGACAGATAGACAGATAGATAGGTAGATAGATAAGATAGATAAGATAGATTAGATTAGATTAGATTAGACTAGATTAGATTAGATTAGTTTGGGATAAATTAGATAAGACGTCGATTAGATAGATTAGATAGATTAGATAGACTAGATAGACTAGATAGATTAGATAGATTAGACATGACTAGATAGATTAGATTGGATAGATTAGAAGATTAGATTAGATCGATTAGATAATAGATATATTAGTTATACTAGATTAGATTAGATTAGACTAGATTAGATTAGATTAGATTGATAGATAGAGAGAGAGATAGATAAGATAAGATAAGATAAAATAAGATAAGATAAGATTAGACTAGATAGATAGATAGATAGGTAGATAGATAGATCGATCGATAGATCGATAGATCGAGGGATCGAGAGATCGATAGATCGATTACATCGATTTGATCGATTAGATCGATTAGATCGATTAGATAGATTAGATAGATTAGATAGATTAGATAGATTAGATAGGTTAGATAGATTCGATAAATTCGATAGATTCGATAGATTCGATAGATCAGATAGATTAGATGGATTAGATGGATTAGATGGATTAGATGGATTAGATGGATTAGATGGATTAGATGGATTAGATGGATTAGATGGATTAGATGGATTAGATGAATTAGATGGATTAGATGGATTAGATGGATTAGATGGTTTAGATAGATTAGATAGATTGGATAGATTGGATAGATTGGATAGATTGGATAGATTAGACAGATTAGACAGATTAGACAGATTAGACAGATTAGGTAGATTAGATAGATTAGATATATTGGATAGATTGGATAGATTGGATAGATTAGACAGATTAGACAGATTAGACAGATTAGACAGATTAGATAGATTAGATAGATTAGACAGATAGATAGATTAGATAGATTAGATAGGTTAGATAGATTGGATAGATTCGATAGATTAGATAGATTAGATAGATTAGATAGATTAGATAGATAAGATAGATAAGATAGATAAGATAGATAGATTAGTAGATGAGTTTGTTTGTTTGTTTGTTTGTTTGTTAGTTAGTTAGTTAGTTAGTTCGTTACTTTGTTAGTTACTTAGTTACTTGGTTAGTTAGTTTGTTTGTTAGTTTGTTAGTTTGTTTGTTAGTTAGTTAGTTACTTACTTGGTTAGTTACTTAGTTACTTAGTTAGTTAGTTAGTTAGTTAGTTAGTTTGTTGGATAGTTAGTTAGTTAGTTTGTTTGTTAGTTAGTTAGTTAGTTTGTTAGTTAGTTAGTTAGATAGGTAGATGGATAGATAGATTAGATAGGTAGATAGGCGGATAGATCAATAGATCAATAAATCACTAGGTCAACAGTGCAATAGATCAATAGAGCAATAGAGCAGTAGAGCAATACAGTACATAGATGGATCGATAGGTAGATAGGTAGATAGGTAGATAGGTAGATAGGCAGATAGGTAGATAGGTATATACGTAGATACGTAGATCAGTAGATAGGTGAATTTTTTGATCGATAGCTAGAGAATAAATCAGATAGTATCAGATAACGATCAGATAAAGATAAACATTTAGATTTGTCAGTTCAGATACAGATCCAATACGGATAAAGACTTTAAATACTACAGGCAAGGGATTCATGATCTAGAATGCTATATAGCTGTACATAGAGTGCTTAGGAACAGATGTAGATTCCCGAGGGTTCTCTGGTAATCACTCGCATGGCTTGCTGGAACATCCCACATTTACAGATCAATTTCCCATTTAAATAGCCATGTGAAGGTGATGTGTCGATTGAAATCATATTCAATCACCATTTATATAGCAACATAAAGTGACCATTTATATTAATGTACATAATAATCTAATCCATAATATTTTTGTTGTATCCCATTTCCCACTTATACAATAACCATTTATAATTTATAGATTGTTTCTCCCATTTGGTATGAATTTCATCACCTCCATCTGGACGTAAAGTTTACGACCGCGATGTCCTGGTAAAAATGTTTCCCCAAGTTCTGTTGTTGAGATAGATTAGGTCAGATTAGATTAGATGTGATTGTGTGGGATTCTAAAAAAAGCGAACCACTTCATATACATAATACCACTCTATATATTCATGACACCAGGAAATCGAAGTCACACAAAATCGCCCCTCACAGTGGAAAACCTCCAGGACTCCCTGCAGACACTTGATAGCCTTGAATGAGGCTACCATTGGACCTGGATCCAGAAATGGGCGATTTCACACCATTTTTTCCAAGAAAACTTGGGATTCAACAGACCAAGATCTGGAGTTACCAGCAAACACCGTGTTTTTTTAAGCTGCAAAAACTTCACCACCAAAAAAAAAACGGATTCAACCAACTCAAAGTTCGGATGTAACTTATAATCTGTAGACATATATAAGCAACAGACATGTGCATTGGAACACAGAAAATTACGAGTATGATTTTAAAAAAGGAAGAAACGCAAAAAAATCATCACCACTGTGTACCTGAACCAGAACCACGTCCCGATTTGTTCAAACACATCGTCAGAGGCCGGTTGGAAGGTACCACACCACTTACCCAAGAGAAAGTGTGCCAATGAATGTGCCTGAAATGGGGAATCCCCAAATCATCCAAAGTAGACCAGTTATGACCATTTGAGTATTGAAACAACCATCGTGACGACTGGGGATCCCCCCTTTGAACCCCCAAACCGTCCCAGGTCCGGCCTCACAAGAGCTTCCAGAGCGTCATCCGGGTGGTCAAATCGGACCTCACGGGACCGCAAGTAGTTTTTGGCTCAAATGGAACGACAAAAGGCGAACAACATGTAAATCATGTTCAGGATCTGAAGCCATCGAATTCAGGGCTTTTGAGACTTTTGAGGATTTGAAACCAACAATTTGCAACATACCCAAATTCATCCGGATGGTTGAGGAAACAGATCCTCCGGAAAGTTGACTTGCAAAGGGAAGTGGCGAAGGCCAAAAAACATAGGAAAGGCACTTAGAACATGGCCAATCGTGCTTAAAAATTGCACCTCTAGTGCGAGCTGCTCCTGCTTCTCAAGCTATTAAACTTCATCTGCGAGCGCGAATGAATCCCAGAATGAAATTCCCAATTTTAGAGTAGCAAGTATCACCATCCCCCAAACTAACATGACGATCCTGCCAACTAGGGGGTTGCAAGACTACCTTCCGCAAAAAGATGCTGATACTCAGGGCCTATATTACATAATTGGGGGATGGTTGTCATGATCATGGTTATCATGTTCAATCAGCATCTTCAATATTCGTTCATCACACCAAACAAAAACAAGTTGCTTCTAATTACAACTTATATTTCCCATCAACTTCCGCATCCAACCACTTCCCCCACGGAGATGTCCGGCGGAGATGTACGGGGCCTCCGCGGTGTGAAGCCCCGCCTGGCGCCGTTCGGTTTCCCGCAGACCCGAGGTTTTCCAGCTATTCCAAGAACCCACAGAAAAGCCCAAGAAATATGAGGTACAAATAACACATAGCAATACGGTACACGGTTATCAAGTGTACAACAACTCCCAATCGAAGATTATGAAGTGCACATCAGCACCACAAATATGAGGTATATACATCAATCCGCAAAAACTAGATTATGAGCTACGTGAACCAATAAATGTCAAGTACAGAAACTCCCACCCACACAACATATCAGGTACATCCACCACCCAAGACAACCCCCCCAAAAAAAGTTAGGTGATGACAACCTTGGTAAACCCCATTGTTGTTTAAAGCTGCCTAGTGTACATCCCCATTTATACACTTCAAGATTGAAGTACTTCAGTATAGTATGTTCACTCCCAAAAAGATCAAAAAGTAAATCCCAACAAGACTTTGATGATGATTGACATGGGTTTGTCTCGAAATGGGCTAGCCCTTAAACTTCATGGTTTATCATCTTGTTTCTCTTCAAATGACTATCTTGGGAGGTATATCCAATTTTCAGACACACCCAAATATCATACTGTATCCAATTTTCAGACCACCCAAATGACCATCTTGGGGTTATATCATTGATATCCATACTAAATAAATCCTGCTAATCTCCCATTGATATCCCCATGATATATGGATTTTAAAAAAAATGTATAACGATTATATCCGCATCCGTCCCAGTAATTCCCCATTTTGTTGGTTAGATCCCCAGTAAATCCCGTTAAATCACTATTTGTCATGGTTATTATCCATCTATGATTAAAATATCGCAAGTATCATATTAAGTTGGTTATCTCCGATAAATATCCCATGAATACCGCCTATCACAACATATATCATAACTATTACGCTCCGGTAATTTACCATAGTTATGGAAAATGGTTCACTTATAATCATTTATAGATGATTTCCCTGTTCAAAAGGGTGATGTCCCATTGCCACTTTTGAATGCCAGAGGGTGTGTATATATATATATAACATTGGGGTTTCTTGTTTCTTTAAATGGTGGATTCCCAAGTCACCATGGTCGTTTCAATACTAAACCATAGTCATTCATGACTTGGATGATTTAGGGAACCTTCATTTTAGGAAAGCTCCATATGTATATACCCATTATGTATTCTATTATCCGATCATTATCCAAATATAGAAATATATATATATACATAATTATATATATAAATATATTATACATATATTCCCGTTGGAAATCCCTAGAGCTCCCAAGTTTTGTTGGTGAAATCATGTAAAATCCATTATTCTACCAATTTTATCCCTATTAAGATCACCAAAAAACACCATATCAAACCATATTTGGGGAAACCCTCCATATTAAATCCCATTACATCTCATTAAAGGACAATTTTTGGTGAAATCCATGTTAAATCCCTATAAATCCAAGCTTTCCCCACGTCCCCACAACACGTCCATGGACCGCACCACCACCGCCGCTCGCGGTGTGCTGCTCGAGGTCGGCAAGTTGGCCCCCACGGGTCTCACTTGGGCGTAGGCTACAGGCCCTGCTGCCTCTAGTGGTCCAACGGTCCACCCATTCAAATCCTTTTACAAAGAAATATAGGTGTATGTGTATGATATGTATGTATGATACGTACGTACGTAGGTAGGTATGTAATGTAATGTAATGTAAATGTAATTGTAATGTACTGCACTGTACTGTAATGTAATGTAATGTAATGTATGCATGTATGTATATATAAATACATATAACTTTATGGTTGTATATGCCATAAATGTAACTTTATGGAAATGGGGATCCTTTTTATAAGGATATATGGGTATGTATATGTATATACGTGCATATATATATATATAGGATTATATATGGATGTATGTATATTTCATAAATACATGTATTGTCATCCTGGAGTAGATAGAATGTGAACAATTCAAAAAAACCTGATTCAACTGGACATATCTTTGAACGTCTCATATTCCATGCACTTCAGGATGATTATATATATATATATGTGTGTATGTATGTATGTATGTATGTATGTATGTATGTATCTAGGTGGGTATGTGTATATATATATATGGATGTAAAAAGTGAGCGGCTGATGCATATGTATGTGTAAATGTATATATATATATATGTATGTATGTTGTAATCCCAAAAAAGATTGAACAGTGATGTACAATCTCTATCACTATCCCCATTTGAATCATACGAATGGACATACATATTTAACAGCATATCATTATATAGGGAGTGGTTAACGCAGATTACATATGTATATCATATATAAATATATAGAGAGAGAGAGAAGGGAATCCCAAAGAAAAATAGAAAAAAGTTATTTATCATTGTTTTAGTAGGCTTTTACTGTTCTATCAAACTTTGGGGTTGCTTAATGTATAAATCCACCTTGAAAGATGGATGACCATCCCCCAATATCGGTATACATATATATATGTGATATATATATATATATGTGATCCGTGTGTTGACCATAGCACAAACATCTGTGGGATTCTAACGAACATTGGGTTTTAAACCCAGGCATCAAGGATATGGGACTATACCATAGGGAAACTCATGAGATACATAACCAACTTGATATGCTGGCGTGTCTGGAAATGGAGGAGACTGAAGGGGAAAAAAAAACTGCATAGGGAAAATCATGATGAACTATAGGATTTTTGGGGTACCCTATTTTCAGACAAACCTATATATTGATATAACTGAAGGGTAAACAAAAAGATACCAAATTTTCGTTGCACATGTCGTGTAAAACAGAATCCCATCACCCCAACCACCAAATCCTAAATTCCCTTATTCACCCGAAAATGAAAAGGCACAAAACTTGGGGATTAATCGTCAATAGTCCATATATGACTGCAATACTCCGGCTAATAACCCATTGATGCAACTAGTTATCTATGTATATATATATATATATATATCCCAAGTAGTTCTTGTCCAATTAATGGTCCAATATATATTACATATATTCATAGTCAGGGGGGTCCGATTACAGATGTATGAAACTCATGTATATCCCATATACCACTCGCTTACGTTAGATGGGTATTATCGCACTTTAGGTTGCCCAGGTGAAAGACTTTAGAGGTGACCACGTAGCAATCATGCGGCACCAAAAAATGGATTGGAACCTGTATCTTAGGCAGAAATGATCGGAATATGACATAAAAAATATTGAAGTGATTCTTCCACTATTCCAAATAGTTTTTAGTTCCCTAAGATTTGCCTAGCGGCTCAAGAAATCTAGCGATAGCTTGAGTACCCGTTTATTCTCCCCAAGCAATTCCTACGTGTTTGTAACGGCAAATTCACTGCAAATCCTCAATGTCCCCACTGACATCAATATCCCAATAACATTCTCATGATACTTGATCTTATACCCCATCTTCCAACAAACCCATGCATCCCCTCAATATTCCTACAGTCACACAGTAATACGCTTGGTTGGCCACCAAGATCAGCAGTTGATCACATCCCAAGACCTTGTCGACCTTGTTGCGGGACTAAACAACGTTTTACGGTAGTAAACAGTACATCCTGCACTGCAAGGTGGTGCCCACCCAGTTATGTTTGTTGAATAAATAACACCCATCAAGTACTTCGATAGATCTACTATAAACCCAAGCTATTGAAGTTCATTTTCAGTTACCCTCTGGCTATTTGACGTAGCTATGGCAATGGAAGCCATGGACCATAGGAATAGATGATAAACATGATGAGATTTACGGTTCTTAATAGCATGGTGACTTCCAGTTCGCAAATCGTTCAATTACCAGATGGTAACATCCATTCATATCGCAGTGATATACCACTCAAATCCCATTAAATACCATGACATTCCATCAAAATTCACAATTTGGTGTTTTTTCCCCATGATATCCCCATGATCTCCTTATCAATCACCATTTTCGTTAGTTAAATCCCTATCAATCACCATTTTCGTTGGTTAAATCCTGTGAAATCCCAGGAAAATCCCGAAATCTCAGCCCAGCCCCAGCCCCAGCCCCAGCCAGGCACCCAGGCCGCCACAAAGTCTTTCAACTGGGGCCAAGCGCAAGTGGCAGGCCTTGGTGCTGCTTTTCAATGGGATAAATGATGGGAAAATGAGGTGTTAAACCATCAAATTTCTAGTAAATAGCTGTGTCACTGGGGAAAATGATAGGAACATGATGCGAAAATGAGGTTTTAAACTTAAAACCACGAAATGTTAGCCGTGGTGTACACGAATTGCATGTTCCAAGAAAGGACCGCCTGGTGGGTCACATCCGGGATGGCATTCCTTGATACAAGGATGAGAAAAAAAAACTATTGGGACTCCTTGACATCGCAGTTCATGGTAGGTGGTAAAAACCTGGCACTTTTGTTGAAAAAAACGCGTGAAATCGACCCGCTGGTCAATGTGAAGCCTCAGCAGTGCCCAAAGCCGCTTTTTAGGAATAGCTCTTGAATGCGTGGTGGGAGATTTGAATGGACTCTACAAATCTCATGACTTGATACGTAATTACATGATTAAATTATATGTATAAATTATAACTTTATAACTATATATTACAATATTCTATCTGAATATAGTGCAGTTGCATATGGTGCCAATCTTCTGCCTGCAAATATAGTACATGTAGTATTTTTGATGCTACTTTGACACTTTGACGTCCTGAGATCTCGACAGACCCATGATCAAAATCTTTGTGCCATCTTGCGAAGTCAGATCTGCCTACGGATGATTTCTGGCCATCCAATTCTCCAGGTCGCGATGTTAGGTTACCCTCTGGTAAACATACAAAAAGCTATTGAACATGGCCATTTAGTTCATTGATTTACCCATTAAAAATGATGTTTTTCCAAAGTTATGTTAGTTTACCAGAGGGTATATAATATGATATATATATATACCATAAATATCCCGATGATTGTTGAATTATTATATCCCCATTGTCGCGAGGCAATAGATGGCGAATGGGATGGTATATTATTCTGCCACATTTTCCAGACTGTTGGTTCTGTAGTGTATTAGAATGTTATATATCCCATTGATATCCCATTAACATCCCATCAACACCCCATTCAACACCCCAGTAATGTCCCATTGTATACTCCCGTTACCCTCTGGTAATTTAACATATTTAGATAGCTATAGCTATTGAACATTGCCATTGAGTTCCTTGATTTACCATTCGAAAGGGTGAACATTTTACCAGAAGGCATCCTCCACTCAGATCCCAATTGGATGGCAATGGAAGCCATGGACCATAGGAATAGATGATAAACATGATGAGATTTACCGTTCTTAATAGCATGGTGGCTTCCAGTTCGCAAATCGTTCAATTACCAGAGGGTAACATCCATATCCCAGTGCAATCTGGTGTTTTTTTCCCCATGATATCCCCATGATCTCCTTGTCAATCACCATTCTTGTTAGTTAAATCCCTATCAATCACCATTTTCGTTGCTTAAATCATGTGAAATCCCAGGAAAATCCCTATCAATCACCATAAAATCACCATTTTCCCAGAAAATCACCATAAAATCCTGTTGGGAACCGCCCTTGAGCCTTGCCTTCAATTTCAACGGGTGCCCCTCGTAGTCGCTGAACATCTCCATGGCCCGCTGGACCGATTCAGCGTCCTGGAAGCGGACCTGGCTGAAACAAAACGTCCAACGATAGGGAAATTTTCATGGTTTACTCATTTTTTTAAAGAAAATAAATAAATATATATATATATATGGAGGTATATGAAATTATATGAAACTATATCTGGTTGGTGGTTTTAACTATTTTGAAAAGTATGGGTTCGTCAATGGGAAGGATGACATCCCATATATGAAATGGAAAATAAAAAAATGTTTGAAACCACCAACCAGTTTTGAATATATATATATATACATACATATGTAGTCAAAAACATATAACGATATAATATGTATATACAGCTAAATATATATATACACTATGAGTTATGTAATCGCATATATATATATATATTATGACTAAAATGTGACACTAAAATATTATAATCAACATACTGTATGTATGTTACATACATAACCTATACAATTAAAGTATAGATTAATATAATTTAATGTGTATATATATATATTATTATTATTTGAAGTTTCGAAATTGCATATATCCAAGAAACAAACACTAAAATGGGGAATTATGTAATGTAAATGATACAACCCAAACATGATGAGTGCTTTTTGGGGGATTCAATTTCCATTGGCGCGGGCAATTTTATTGCAAGTTTTTAATGGGGAAATCGAGGGCAAACGATTCTCAACCTCAATTCCGGAAGAGGAAAACCGAGTTGGCTAACACGGGATGTACCATTTTACACTTGGATGTTTCGCTATGGTTGGGCCTTCCATTAACAACCAGGGTATCAACGCTGAAAGAGTTTACAAAGGCAACATTTGAAAGTAGACGGGTGTGCCTTAAAGTATCTAAAAGTGGAGTTTACCCCCAAAATTGACATCAAATCATAGTGAAAATAGTGATTAACACGTGAACATAGTGATTAAGCAATGAATTGAGAAGCATCCTATTTTCAGACTGCACAAACCAGCCCAAATGATGGAATCGAGCACTTTCAGACACGCTGACAAAAGAAAGCACCAGAACTAGTTCTTGTCGAATTCAACAGTCGGAATTCCGCGCATCTGAAGTGGTGAGGCGGTAGGGCGGTAGAGATCCAATCAAGGATTAAGCCAGTCTGACTATAGTTCTCATATGTTAGATAATCATTAAGCCATAGATTAACCACATCATTCTAACTCTAACCCATTGTGACAGATTATCGGATGTGGTTAATCTACTTTCATCTAATGGGTTAATCTAATGGCAGTGTAATTCACCACCCGTTGGTCATCTAATCAGATGTGCATCAATCTGGGACGGCCTTCTCCCATAAACCGAGTGACACTAGGATGATTTTATCATTGGTTTACTAAAGGAATTGCCACTATTCTTAGTATGAGTGCTAATGATTCTTGCAACTGTGGCCATGATCCCCTGTTTCCATGCACTAGTTTTAGCGCCTTTTTATCGCAAATATTGTCGCAAGCAAGGTGGGACAGTGCTATCTGCTAGAGCAAGGCAAAATTGGACGCGCTGCCCGATCACCTCGCCGACGATAACCTTCACCACCTTATCGTTGTTGTGAGCAGCCTCTATCGCCTGAGCGTGGAATTGCACCACATGTTCTTGTGTGTTATGTCTCATTTAGTGGGTCTGGATTCTGATATGATCTCCGAAATTCCACGCCTTGGCGTTGAAGTGCTTGCGAATCCGCGTCTCAATGAACCCAGAACCTGTCGACGAAACAGACGTGTCCAAAGAGCCGGGGATCCATAAAACCCAATTGCACCATTGCGAAATTTGCAGCTAGAACAGACGTCTTCCCATATCTCCACCTGCCTAGAAATAAGCTGTGTGTCTTGCCGCTGATCATGTTCGTGGCGTGAATCAGATTCTTGCAATACCTTTGAACGCGAGGTACGAAAAACGTTGACTTGATCTTGTGTGGGTCCGGTAGACACCCCAAGATCCTTACGTCCAGCGGATGCACACAAGGAAGGCGAAAAGCCTAATCTTCAGTTGTAGCCTGAGCGCAGCAGATCGACCGAATGGGCCGCAAAGCTGCAAAGCGGATACATCTCAGGCTCGGGCGCAGTGATGGTCATGAGCCGTGCTCGGACACTGATCACTGAATTCACTAATCAATGAATTATTCACGGGGGTTGGCGTGTGCGCTAGCGTGTTATTTCTATTGAGTTGACAGGTCAGGCGCCCGGCTTCGAACAACCAAGAATCGCGCGTGCGAATGTACCGACTGTCTTGAGACTTCAGAAGATGCGCTACGGAATCAAGATTGTGATTTCGTATTTTCATACGCAGCGATTAAAAAAAACGATGCGCTGTTACCGACCTTGCGTTTTTGACTGAATGGAAATGAACCAATTGTCATGTACTCTCAGTCATTAGCGCCTTTTTTCTGCCCCCGTTGGCTGTTAGTGGATGTTGCACGGCATCGGAAGCTCATGTGGCTCCGGAATGGGGCCCACTTCGCGAAAGAGTTGTGCCTCAGTACAAACAATCAAATTAAAAATGCAAAACTTCACAGCAACGCTCTGAGCCTGCTTGTCCATTGCATTCAAGATGTGATCGCGAACCGGTCGCTGCAATAGCATCTCCTCGAAAGTAGTTGGACACCGACCGCTGCACGGCCGTGGCAGGAAGTGTTATTTTTTGCTTTTTGAACGTATTTGAAGGGTTAGGGTGGGGTGGGGCATGTTAATGTTCCGTGTAGGTTGCACACATGCTGGACGCTACGCAACTGAAGGGTTAGGGTGGGGTGGGGCATGTTAGCGTTCCTCGTAGGTTGCACACATGTTGGACGCTACGCAATTGAAGGGTTAGGGTGGGGTGGGGCAAGTTAACGTTCCTTGTAGGTTGCACACATGTTGGACGCTACGCAACTGAAGGGTTAGGGTGGGGTGGGGCATGTTCACGTTCCTTGCACGTTGCACACATGTTGGACGCTACGCAACTGAAGGGTTCGGGTGGGGTGGGACATGTTAACGTTCCTTGCACGTTGTACACATGTTGGACGCTACGCAACTGAAGGGTTAGGGTGGGGTGGGGCATGTTAACGTTCCTTGTACGTTGCCGACATGTTGGATGCTACGCAACTGAAGGGTTAGGGTGGGGTGGGGCATGTTAACGTTCCTTGTACGTTGCAGACATGTTGGATGCTACGCAACTGAAGGGTTAGGGTGGGGTGGGGCATGTTAACGTTCCTT
>Ga0126342_10015990_pt1 | contig 13104 bp, 20 predicted proteins | sample Cyp1metagenome_FD_92528 | JGI IMG/M metagenome (GOLD analysis project Ga0126342, IMG submission 92528) | Coral microbial communities from Lord Howe Island, Old Settlement Bay, Australia - Cyphastrea 1 metagenome | ecosystem: Host-associated > Invertebrates > Cnidaria > Coral ... | reverse complement strand
GTTTTGATTCTTTTGCATTCTTTTGCCATTCTGTAGGCCGAGTCATAGCAGAGTCTGGTTTTGATCGGCTCTTTGTGAAATGCCCGGACACTCTGCACGCACTGCTGACACAAATGGCTCTTGAAACAATGATTGGAAACACCACTCGCTTCAACAAGAGCAGATGTGCACGACTCGCTCGAGTCTTTTTGCAGTTCTTGCAAAGATCCGCTTCATTTGTACAATGCTGGACTGCCAATTTCTTCGTTCTGTCCCTAGAACAAAACTTTATGCCATGAGGTCTGCAGCGCTTGCGCCGTCGCAGCCTTGACGCAGAAGAGCAGCGTGAGTTGCGACTCTTTGGGGCTCAGGCTTTGTGGCGGCGTGCCTGCAGATTTAGATGTTTGTTTTGACCAATGGTTCTACCAGGCAAGGCAGTAGTGGCATGTCTTTCCTCCTGCACCTCTGTCAGATGCTGGCTGCACGCGTAGAGGAGGTCATGTGCAGTGAGGCTACCCCAGCCGACAAGGAACAATCCGGGTCTATTTCAAAGATTGTTGCACTGAAGTGGACACAGCTGATTTTCATACCATTTCCATCCATTTCCAACCGCTAGAGGTGTGAATGAACGAATGCATCAAATTTATGACAGAGTTGATGTGAGCATGATTGCATTGCGAGTCAATTGTAAACGCCGGGACGAATCACTCCTCACTTATAGGTTGATTGTCGAAGAAGAGGAACAAGTCGTGGAATTTCCCTGGCTGTTGCTTTCTCGTTTTTCTTGCTCTCAACGTTCATGAGAGGAGTTCGCAGTGGACACCCTTTGTGCATGGGTTGATGAGGCCGTCTGTCATGGAACGCATCTCACCCTTGGGACAATTGGGACCCAACAAACAGGGTTGCTCCAACGTAGTATACGTAGGTACATGATACACATAGCCATAGGGTAAACTGGCAATTTTACCCCTTAAGTTGCCATTTTTACCCCCCATTGTACCTGAGGTGTTGAGAGTCGCTGTGACAAAAGGTTCCCATATCCCAGCCATTTCCTGCGCGGCTGAGGCGCGGAATCTTGAAGATGCGGTGGTTGGTGTGGGGCATTTATTGTGGAACCTTGCGCGGACCTTGAAGCCTCAGGACAGAGTGAATCTGTGTGGTCGCTTGATGCTTTAATTTTTGGTGGACACCTGTATATATAATCCTACCATATATTGGGTATGTATGTCTGTGTATGTGTATATATATATATATATATACACAGATCGGGCGTGCCATATCATCTTGTACAAACAGGGTGGCGCGCAGGTCTTTTCAGCCAAATTCGCATTGCGAAGTTCGCTAGGAAGCTTTGCTTTGGCTTCAGAAGGCCCTCTCCTTCCTTCCAGAAGCACCTCTATGGCGAGCCATGGCCTTTTGCCATCACACCCTGGGCTGGGAATCTCAATTTGAAGCGCTGTGGAAATCCCTGGAAGGCTTATGCTTGTCTTGAGAGAAGATGCGCACTGTTTGGGAATCTTTTTCTCATACCTTGTTTGTGCAGAGAGGTGTTGCTCAGCACAGAACGCATCAGAAAACGCTTGAATTGCCAGCGTTGATTCAATGATGTTTGTGCTGCTGGAGTCTCTCAATATGTTTAAATCCTGCTACTACTCCATGTTGATAAACTGCAAAGCTTTGGTCAGATCGTTGGATCAACATTTGTTCAGAAAGAAACATCGAAACGATCACTTCCAACGACTACGTGATGCATAGAATTCACCACAAGGGCTTCATCACCAGATATCGACATATTGCCCTTATTGCCCCTTTGAAGGAATTCAAACAGATTGATCTCCTGCATTATCTCCTGCATTGAGGCGATGGAAACAACTGTCGGCGATGCCTTGAAGCCGCCTTGAAGCATTGCCCCAACGATGTGTCCAGCAATCTGCTGCTGCTGGTAGATGCGGCTGTGTGAAGCCCAGTACCAATGCTACCGATTGCTACCGTAGGTAGTGGATTTGGTGTTTCCTGGAAACAGCTGAAGCCAGGTCCGGCATGAAAATCCTGTTCAATAGATGCACAGATGACTTGGATGACACTCGATCATTTAGGCCACTTTGTCCCACAAATCAGCCATCTCTGGCATAAGAAGCATCCAGCAGCTGAGGTACGCGGCGAAGCTTTGACCGTGCAGCGTGTGGTGGAGAAGATGAAGCAGAAAGAGGTGAAGGTGACAGCCAACGAGGTCAGAATCGCCAATGTTTTTACCCGTGGCCTTTGATCTGAAGTTAAGTCGATGTACTGTCTATACTGGTAAGTCATACCTCACCAAGGACTTGAAAGAGTGTGGCACTCTGACTTGGTAAATCGAAAACATGAACTTGCTGGCTGGAGGTCATTTTTGTGGTGCGGGAATTGCAAAGTCTGGAGATCTCCCAGCAGCACCTGGTGATTCTGGATCTCCTTCTCAAGCTTGCAGAAGAGGCATAGGGCAAAATTATAAAGCATGCGCAGCATGCAGTACTGCGGTACGCAACATTATTATTCAATTTATTCAGAAAAGTGTAGGGAGAGAATGGCTGTGAAGACGGGAAGGCAAGGTTCGAGCTTGAGCTGTCTGACTGAAATATTTTTCCTCACTCCTTTGGTGCCGAGCCCCAAGTGCATAACTGATGTTGCCATCCAACCCATGGATGAATTCGCAATTGATCTTAAATCATCTGAAAAATCATCTTAGATCCAGTCACAGGAGAAGAGTTCAGCTCTATGTTCCGCAAGCGTGCTTCAAATGTACTTGGAGGCCTTGCCTTGCTTGATGGATGTGGTTGATTCGGATCCCAACACCGCGCCTGAGCCACGCAAGGCTGCCAGCCATTTAGGGCCACAGCACTTGATCAAAGCTATGGAGCGGGTTAAAGACATTGCGCTGCAAGAGGACAGGGGTTGGAATGAATGGCTGGCTTAACTTATAGATTTTATAGGATTATTATCGAAAGTTGTTTGTTTTGATGCTGGAACTAGCTTTAAGATATTGTGATCAAACCGGACCTGCCCAGCAAATGCTGAATGTTGGTATCCTCATGTCGCAAAGGATCAGAAGATTTGGTTGCGGCAGCTGCTGGTGACCCAGGCTCAAGCTTGTGTCCAAAGCCAAAGTTGGCGTCTTTGTGCCAAGTTGATGCAGGCCGTCAAGGGCAGGTTTTGTGGCAGGGAAAGAGAACCTGTCCTATTTTCCTGTGTCAGATTTGGTGTCATGAGTATGACAAGGAAGTTTTTTTTTTTGGGCCACATGTTAATTGTATACGCAGATTATGTTGATTTATTCAGTCATGTTTTACATTATCATTCCCTTCCAGATTTGGCGTTTCAGCTGTGGCCAAAATCTTTGGGACTCCAAGTGCTGCAAGGAGACAGCTGAGCTTCTGCCTTTTGGAGAAGACAAAGCAGTGCAGTGTGCTTCTGCTGCGCAGGTCTGGGCTGCACATCACACCGGAAACTGCCAGATTTTGACAGACGAATGGATGCACAATAGCATCCAACGGCAATTTTGTGCAGCGTAGCTTTTGGACCATCCAAATCTCAGTTTTCAGACTTGCAGTACATCATAGGCATTCAGTTCAGCCATTCCTACTCTACCGATCTCTACCGTATCATTGCCCAGCGCTAGGCACTTCTGCGTGCAGAGCCTCAACGCCAGAATCGTGAGACTGCGAGCAGTTTGTGTGAGGAGGCCTTGGATTGGATTCGCAGAGGCGAGCACACCTTCAAATAGACAACACATGGGATTGCGGAGTGGAACTGATGATCAAATTTCATCACACTTTCGGAGATGCTTGAAGCAAGACCAGTCCTTTGCAACTTGGCATCCCTGACATACCCAAGAAGTAGTTCCTCATCTTCTCAGTCGTTTTCCTTCGCAGCAGGCCTGGCTGCATTGGAAATTGGAACTGTGACAGCTGTGGAGAAGCAACTCAGAGACCTGGAAGCTGAAGCTGCAGGCTCGCCGAAAAGTGTGGCAGATGGGTGGTGAGCCCGGGAAGTGGCTTTCAACTGAAGGAACAAAGTTGATGATGTTTCTTCTAGCTAACTTTCAAGGACATCTCTGCATGTTGATGGTACATGTGGGAATGTTCATGCTGCATTTTTTTAACCCTTGCCATGCGCAACCAATCTCTTCCATTTGTGTACCCAGGAAATGTTTCGTGCACGTTGGTGCGGTTCATGCTGCATTAGGTTATGGAAACCCTTTGAGTGCTACCTGATTCCTTCTAGCAAATATTGAGAGATACACAATGCGCAGCAGGAAGAATGACGTCACCAGCAAAACAGCAGCGGCAGGTCGATTGGGTCAAGTTGTTTCATCCTTGAAATGTGCTTGGGTCGGTGCCTTACAATCTTGATATTTTCTGAATATTTCGATATGGGTTTTGCGTGGCTTTGCCACATTTTCCAACATTTAACTGCTCAATTTCCTGCTACCTCAATCAGCAATCGCTAGCACAAAAATCAGTAATCAGTACCACAACAACTACAATACCAGACAAACACGATATGAATGACAATGAATGACAATGAATGACATTGAATGACAAAATGAGAGTCTGCAAGACTTGTAGCCAAGGCTGCTTTGGAGGCCCACCCGCAGGTGACCATTCAGATTCTGCAAGGCCACCAGTTTGATGCCAAGGTGCGCCACAGGGATGACCTGGGGCAGACCTGGCAGACCTGGCAGACCTGGGTCGATGGTCGTGAGGCTCCAGCTGCTGCAGCTGCTGCAGCTGCTGCAGCTGCAGCTGCTGGCCGTGAATGCCTCCGTTTGCTGCTGCTACATGGCCATTTTGCCGAAGCCCTGCAGGTGCTGTGGGGATTTGATGTTGGATCTGTTGGATCTGTTGGATTGCGTTTTCATATGTTTTGATGCATTCGATAAAGGCGATCTGGTGCGTTGAAACGGAGGAAAGATGCACCCCACCTCCAGCTGCCTCCAACGCTTCAGGAAGTCCAAAGGCTGCAAGAGATGCAGACAGAGGTGGATGGATGGGTGGTGGCTTTGGAGCTGGAAAGTCTTGCCACAGTGGCAAACACAGAGCTGGGCATCGGCGGAAGAGCGGTGGAATAACTGACATGTTGAAGGGAAAAGGTACTCAGCTCAGGTTTTCGCCCAACAGTCTTATTGGTTTAAGATTTGATCCTGTATTTCGTTGGCATCATTAAGGGTTCTCACTTCAGCCAGCTAGTTGTTTTGATGCTGATCTTGATCTATGGCATATTCATGGTTTGGGAATGCTGAGAAGTCTTTGAGGTTGCCTAAAATAGGAACGTGAGGAATTGATTTGGGGAAGCTGTTGATTTGCCCTGTTGTTTGCTATCCTGCAGGCTCCCAACTTGGAGTCCTTGTGGCTGGCCGCCACTGTATGGAATGCAGGTACGCCATGCCAAGCGGGTACAGTGGGAAGTAGCAGCGTTGATGCGCAAGGCAATGTGTTTTGAGAATGGCATTGGTTTGGGGTCTTAGCATGGACTCAAATTTCAAGTCCCCAGACACCAGCTCCTCTCAATAGTAGGAAGCTGTTTCCAGTGGGAGTTTTCACTCTCAGACATGTCTTTGAGAATGTAACAACGTGGCACTTTCAGCCTGTTTAGGCCGTTGATGTTAGTGCTTCAGTCGCTGAATCATTGTCATTCAGCATAGTTGCGCGTGTCGGAGTCAAGCTGCTGACTCTTGGGCTCCCGTTGTGTGCTTCACTTGCAGGAGCCAAGCTTCTTGACACAGGACGGTGGGGATGATTTGCTGACTACAGACTAGTTTCAAACTGACAAGCAGGCACCAACATGAATGCGGGGTCGGCATTCTGTCCCACCATTGAACGTGGAGGCTCCCATTTGAATATATACTTTTCTAGGTGGGATGCTAGGGAACGATGGGTCTCAAGGCTTTTCAACCAGTAGAGGACTCTCATTGATATTTCTGCTGAGGAGATCACTCCTGCGGCCGCCAATTCCTACAGAAGGCCCTACTTGGATGATGAGATTTGAGTGGATTCACTTGGAGTCCGTTCAAGACTGTTGCATAAGCGTGGCCACAACCCCTCTAACGAATGAAAAGATCAATTCTATAGTTGGTTCACTGTACTGAAACGCCCAGCAGATCCAAATAGAAGGAGAGGTCTGCCATTTTGTCTTCCGAAACTGATTGGACCACAAACACTTTCGTCGAATTGTAATGCAATCTGCTTTGTACCTCTTGGCTCTCATCCATGACAATTGATGTGCCAGGCAACCGCTTTGATGCAGGCGCAAGTTGCAAAGAACACCGGGATTACAATCGATGGTCCAGTCTCAAGATACCACATCACATTGAAGAGGTGGCAGATATTCACAGTGGCAAGTGGCATTCACTGGTGGAACTGGTGACTAGCTGGCGCTTAGATTTTGTTGATGATGTCAGCAATGTCAGAATGAATCCAAAGTAGCTTGCCCATTGGGCCATTGATGGCCATTGGGCACCTGCCTGGTCTAATGTGGCAGGATTCCGGCACTCCAGAGCTGAAATCGATGCAGCAGGTGCAACAACACAACTGGATCTTCCTGCAGCAATCCTTCGCTTTCCTGGTGAAAAAATCATCTTGCGTTGTGGCAGTGTTGCGTGAACATATCAATATCACATTTGAGAGCATGGACCTGGACGACTTGATGGATACTTTACCTTTAATATTTAGTCTTCGCCATTCAATGCTTCGGCTCTTCGTTCGGACATATCACAGCTGGAAACCAAATTTGAAGTCATTCCCAGGAGATGCGCTTGCAGTTGATGGCCTTGGCTTGAAGGTGGTGCTGTGGGTTTGGTCACCACCCTAGTGATTCGAGCGCTAGTTCTGGTGCTCATCGAATTCGCGACACGCAATTTGCGATGCACTTCAAGTTTTCTCAGCGCGGCCTCAGCATCTTATTCGTCAAATGCAGAGGACATGAAGGCGACCACATTTCTTATCATTCAGTCACGATGTCAAGATCAGACACTCCATTGCTTCGCTTGTAATTTCAGGTGCCAGTAGTGTGACCACTACCAATGATACCAATGATTCGTTCAGTTCAGGCAAACCAGTTCTCCAAATATCACCAGTGGTGTCTAGACGGGACCGTGGCACCGTGGCACGTGGCCGCTGTGAATTCTGGCAATACAAGGGTGCCTTTGGCCGTGTAGAAAGTTGCTGCATGTCGGGCCCTGTCCCAGAACTTTGAAGAGCATTGAATATGCTTGAAGAGACATCCAGGGAACCACGTTGGGAGGTTTGGACAAAAGAGGTGTCAGACGGGAAGGGCATGCTTGGCCTTGAATTGCATGCTTGGCCTTGAGTAAGTCTTCTGGGACAAGCATGCGAGATTACTGATTGTGTTGAACAAGTCTAACCAAAGACAACTGGCTTTGGTCAAACATAGTTGCCCTCTGTCAGAGATGAAAGTCTCCCTGAAAGCCTTCATGGTTTTCCTGCACAATTCACCAGAATTACAAGCAGGGTTTTTCAACTTACTCTGCAAGGAAAGCAGTTTCCTCTAAACATTCTGCTCCAAGCCTTGCAAGAGTCACTTGGCCAGGTTGGAATGCCCGCTACCTGCGGGTTATTGAGGCAAATAGCAGCTTGCGCGTGCTCGCTGTTGATCCGAACGTAAACGTTATGTTAACATGTCATTTTCATTTTCCTGAGTTCAGATGACATAGTGACATAATGTGACATAGTACCTATCTTCTTTTGCGCACGAAGGAGCCAGAATGTCAAACCGTATACACTTAACCTCCCTCTCAGTTTCTGGCTGGTTGCTTTAGTTCTTTCAGGTTCTCTCAGTATTTGCTTTATTTTGCTCCCAACCTTTGTTTGGACAGATGGAGGACCCTGGTGGCTTTCCATCAGCTATAGTTTTCAGTGATTCGTGGCCTGAAGAGGAGCCCTTGGCGCGCCTCAGCAAGGAGAGCTCGGAGCAACTACCGAGGCTCTTAGCGACGCTGATGCGCCGGGAATCTCAGGAGGTTTTTTTTGGGGCATTCATTTTGGACACGCCTAAATTTTGTTTGCCTAATTTCCTGACTCCTCACAATCTTGCTTTCGAGTTTTTTGAGGATACATGCCCATTACCAACCGCTGAGTGTGATACTGTTCAGCAGGTTCCTTGCGCCGCATACACAGCAGCTCACAGCTACGGGAGTGGGGGCCTCACTGGTTTTGTTGGTATGCCACAGGAATTGAGGAGCAGACCTCAATAAAACCTCAGACAGCATTTGCAGATTGACAGCAGTCCGATCATTTGATAGCAGTGCAATCATAATGTCAAGTCATGTAATATCGTTGATTAAATGAGAGGACAAGCCCTTGCCCTGCTGCTCTTTGCTCAAGCAATTTCTAGCTGTCTCAAAGTGTTGTGGTCCCCGCCACTCCCCCGACCGGTCCACTTACCCAAGCGAATTCACGAGTGCCAAGCCAAGTCCGATGAAGTGGTGAGGGCATTGGCGGGGTGTGGGAGGCAAGGCTTACCTCACAGGTGGCGAACCAACTCATCAACAGATTCATTGGGGATGGATGACACATAGCCATGCACACATCCAAAGAGGGATCATTTACAGGTGCGCGATGGCGGATGCACCAGAGATGGAGGGACCGTATCTTGGTGCATTCTAGCCATGAATCCATTTTGCGCTGAAATGGCAGGGTCCCTTCCTTTGAAATATACATGCTGAACTGGGCCCTGGGTGTCATTCGTATAATACTTATCTATTCTTTTGCGCCTGTCTTTGACATTTCAGAAACAAATCTTTGATGGATTCAATCGAGTCGCGTGTTTCTTTCTAATATTTTCTAATGGATCTCCAGTGTTTCTGTCAATCTGCGGGTCCAAATAGCCAAGGAACCGCTTGCCGGGTGGTGGCCCTTCCGGAAAGGGACCCTTGGTCCGCGCTGTTCGAGCAAAGCAGCCAGATCTCAAGAAGGTCAGAGGGACGTCAGGGTTTGTGGATCACAGACTGGATGTAGAATGGCAAGTTGGAGTTGAATCCAGGATTGATTGGGTTGGACTCTAAACCCCAACCAACTCTGCTAGTTCGAGGATTCTAGATGTACTGGCCCGGAGTGTTTTTATCAGACCCTACTATGGCCAGTTTTCTCCATACCTTGCGAGGTCGCAAATTATTGGCTGAATCGTTTCGACTCAGAGAAGTACAGCGCACAAGCCGAGCTCATTGAACTTGTCATGGCCGGGAAGCTTGTGTTGTGCAGAAATTTGATTCGATATAGTGAAGTATAGTGTGATGAGTGATGGTGTAGATTCTGACTCACGCACCCCATGGGCTGTGACCATCTTGGCTGTTAGGCTGTCGCAGATGTGCCATCGCAGACAACTGTGGCCAAAGAGGATATGAAGGCCTTTGCGAGATTTTTTGACTGCTTCATGACGACGTAGGACGAGCAATGGTAGTATATCGAACTAAGGGACTTGCATGTAACACCCTGAGACTTCGGTTGCGATCGGCCTCCACAAGTAGCAAACATGGAGTTTCCGAGTTTCCTTCCAGAAACGGCACCTTTGCATGCTCCATGTGGCCATGCGGACTTGCAGGATCAAGCTCCTTCCTCTGTGGTGAATGAGCTCACCTCGGCCTTGGCTCTGGAAGCATCAGAGAAAGGTGGGAAACTGAGAGCCTGGAGCAAGCGACCACTGGAGCTTCATTGAGTTTCTTTGACTTTTTGGCACTTTGGCAACTTTGGCACTTTAGAATACTTATAGAATACTTTAGACTTCAGACTTTAGACATAGTCAGCGCCGGGCCGGGTTACGACCTGCAGGTGGTGACTTCACCCAGCACTGGCTGGTGTCCCGTGACAAGGGCGCCACCAGGCACAGGCTGATGTTTGGTATGACTCGGTATGACTCGGTATGACTAGGTATGACTAGGTATTATGACGATGCTTCAGAGACAGAGCTGCTGTGTATCAGATGGGGGATTTCAGGAATGCTGGCGGACTCTGTTCGCTGTCAAACGTTGGAGAAGTTCCTAGCTCTTCGAAAAGAATTGATATCCGGGCATTGAAAACTTGCATTTGGCTTTCCATTTTGGAACATACATTGAAAGCGGTGGCAGATGAATTACACCAGACCTGTCCCTGCAGGACACGAGAAAATTATCCTGCCATTTGGCGTGAGCTAGCTTCGGCACCCTCTCCTGAAACCCTTCTGAAGGATGTCTTGCCCCGCTTGCGAGCAGCTCGCCTTGAGGATCTTGAAGGTTTGAACGCCTTTGGAGGGTCTCAGATGTTCCCTCAGGGCTTGATCAAGACTTGAAGTTTGGGCTGACCAATGGGCTGAAAGCTGTAACTATTTTTCATTCATACAGTCTTTAAGATTGCATTTATAGCATTTTATAGCTTCATGATGCTTCATGATGCATATAGCTTTCATTGTGATTCTGACACAGTGTGACTCAAGGCATGGACACTGGCCTTGGCAGAGTGTCAGGGATCCCAGTGTGGCTTTGGGCGACCGAAGATTCTGTTTGGCAATTTGGGTCACAAAAAAAACAAAATACTGATTCTGTTTTTGCAATGCTGAGCAAAGCAGATATGTTTGATATGCATATGACCAAAGTCAAAGATGAGTCTGCTCGTTCGCTGCTTGGTTGATAAGAAGTAGAAGCACATGGAACAGCAAGGATTGATCATCCTCAAGCAGTCAATCAGCTGTTTCCTTTCCATTCCTTTCCATTCCTTTCCATTCCTTTCCATTCCTTTCCATTCCTTTCCATTCCTTTCCATTCCTTTCCATTCCTTTCCATTCTGCTTTGTTCTTACATATCTTCCACAAGCTCGTTCAGCTCGTTCTTCTGAAATGCAGCAAGGTCGTTTCCGCAGCATCCGCCACTGCGCCACTGTGGCAGGGCTGGGACTAGTGGACGGCTTGCAACAGCAGTGCCTTGGGACTTGGCGGTGGATATCTTCCATATCTTCCATATCTTCCATGGTTACAACTTGGCATTGCGGCATAACTCAGTGGATCTCAATGGTTGCTAGCGGCTAGCGGTTGTGGCGGCTGTGATGGAATGCATGGAATGCACATCCAAGGTGCAACGAGATCCAGGGCTTTTGTGACACCGCAGAACGACGTTTGGCCGAGACTGAGGTGCCAAGTTGGCCAAGTCTTGGGACTATTTTCTTCACGGACACAACTTGAATATTTGATGAAGTAACAGCAGTTGACAATATATACGGATATATATATATATATATATACGTAAATATGTTATTTCATGGCCGAACCCCCAATTGATGCAGCTAGACCAACTGGTGGAAGTTGATCTGCAAGAGTTGCCCAAGGCTAGTTGGAGATCGGATCAAGGATGCCTTGAACATGTTGCAAAGTCGGTCTCTGCTTTTTGATGATGATAATGATGGTGATAATGATGGTGATGGTGATATATGGTGATGATGAGGATTCTTAATTGTTGTTATTTCATCCTGTTATCATTACGACACGTGACACATGACTTCTCCTCAGGTGGATACGACGCGAGCACAAATTTCAAAAGAATTGAAGCGCCAAAGGTGGGAATTCAATTTCAGCAGCGCGGCAATGAGTTGGTGCTTCTCACATGGTCTTCGATCAAGACGTATCAGACTTATATATCTACCCAAAGGATACTTTGCTCAACAAGCCGTTTGTTGAAAGAGTGGCAAAGTGTCCTAGAACAAGCACAATTGAGACGTGTCGAGAAGAGTATAGGGGAGATCAGAATTGACTGCAGATCTCCTGCTGCTAACCACATTGCATTCCGAGAGCAGGCAGCTGCTGAAGAATCTGCTGGATGCACGAGATAGCTGGGTGCTCAAGGAAACGTCGAGCCTCAACAAGACTTGTGTTAAGCAGACAAAAGATGAAGCAAGCACTTCGTGTCATTTGCCTTCAAGTCCTGAAGGTGTTGAGGAATCATTTTTATTAAAAATACCATTTCATCAATCTGCACCATATTGAAACTGCTTTCTTTTGCAAACAAGGTGTGCTCTGCTTTCAAGAAGCAACTCCCTTTATCCCCCGATCCAAATCATTCTTCTTAATTTTCCATATTTTTCCATTTTAGATAGCAAGCAGAATAGTTGTCCTATTGGCTTCCGCTCCGAGTCTACCGAGGTTTTGCTGCTACTCTCTTGAGCCGTCGGTGCAAGGTGGTGCTGATCGGCGATGCCACACAGGGGTTCATGTGTTTGTCAATTGTTTTAGTCCCCAGAGGAAGCACCCCAGCACAAGTGCACCACAGAGGTTTATCACGGTAAATCATATCAAATAATTCTATTTTGGGGTTTCAAACTGGTCACATTAACGCAGTGGAGATCAAAACGCATTGGTACTATTGGTACTATCCATGTTTGTAGCTCTTGTAAACCATCAGATTCACCAGTTTCTGTTCTTGGGAGGATGTCGATGCCGACATTCGTTACAGCTGCATCGAAGCGCTGAATCGGTGGGCACAGCTTCGTGGTGAGGCGGCCAACCTCAGTGGATTGTACCGACAAACATTATCATTTGGCTATGGATCAATACCTATACATACCATTTTTAGGGGGATGAACATCCATTTACCAGCTATTTTGATGTTCACCAGGGGGATAGGGTTTTGACCCATCCCCATTTGGATCCTTTTTTTTCATGTGGATTCTTGATGATTTGGTTGGTTATGACTTATGACTGTTATGACTGGCTCCCGTCCCAATGACGTTTCTGATCCGTGCTGTTAGTTCTGCAGCGCTGCCCTTTCTCACCCGCCGTGCAGGCGTCGTGGAAGCAGTACCTCCACTTTGCAATCAATGACGACGAAGCCAAGGTGTGGCTTAGAGGGAAGCTCCTGAAGGATCGCTGAAGGATGGTCATTCCGAAAGTCATTCCACACCATTTGCCTGGTGATTCAATTTGTCCAACGGATGATTCCTCTCCGCGTATGTTTCCAAACTGCTTGCAGAGAACATCAAAAACAAGGCATTGAACTTGGAATTCCAAAGTCTGATTAACAGATTGTGAACGGCCATCCACTAGACATGATGCCTTTGCTGCCTGGAACAAACGAGGTACGGGCTGCAGCTTTGCTCGCCCTGCAGCCATTGTTCC
>Ga0126342_10015989_pt1 | contig 13104 bp, 10 predicted proteins | sample Cyp1metagenome_FD_92528 | JGI IMG/M metagenome (GOLD analysis project Ga0126342, IMG submission 92528) | Coral microbial communities from Lord Howe Island, Old Settlement Bay, Australia - Cyphastrea 1 metagenome | ecosystem: Host-associated > Invertebrates > Cnidaria > Coral ... | reverse complement strand
GGCCGAAACTGCTCTGTCTTTCGCCTGAAAACATTGTAGACCACCAAAGTATTAATGTACTAACTGACCACGCCAGGTTTGCAAACGACATGAAAATTTGCTCTCTCACAAGCAACAATCTGACACAAAATTTTAGATCATTGGGTAAGATCACCTGAATTGCCACCCTGCTCAAGCGTGTACAACTCACAATGCGTGTAATTGTGAACACGTGAGATCTTACCTGATGCTCTTGTGAAACTTAGCTTGGCATACAGTATGACACCCCAGCCGCCGGTGTTAATCTCAGCCCCTTAGCCATTCAACTCGGACAGCTTGCAGCCGCAGGCCCAGCCAGTGCTGGCCCTTTTTGCGACCCCTGAAATCCTTGAAACCAAACTATCCAAACTTCACTCTCTGAGTGAAGCTCACCTTGGACTGGCCGCAAGCCGTAACAGCATTGATCAATTCGGTGATGTTCGCAAATAAGACTGCCCATGTCAGCGGAAAATTGGGTAGCATGTGAGATACAGTTCACTATGCACCTCTCCAGAAATGCCAAAAGCCAGATGTTTGCGACATTGTTTATGAATGTTTGAGAAAGCACCCGACAGTGCATGTCCATACAGTCCATACAGTTCATACATTACTAGTGCATGTGACACCTGCATGAGTACAGTGCCTGCACTCCTTTGTTACCATGAAAACTTTGGCTCTCCCAGATGATGAGCTGGGCATGAAAGGGCGCGTTGTTTCATAACATGCCTGAGGATGTTCAAGATCCAGAGCGTGCGAAAGTGCAGACTGAACCTGAATTTCTCATTCTTCTCATTTTATTGCAGAAAAGCCTTGCCTCTTACCGCTAACGCACCATCCCCCAAACAAATTTCATGGCTTCTCTGCCAGAAGCTCTTGAGTTTGTGTTTTGTATTCTTGGTCCCCCACTCACACGTCCCACTGTTCTTTTTCACAGGAGAATATTCCTGCAGAGAAGAAACTTGGTTTCCCTTGCAGAGCCTGCAACCTGTTGTCACGAGATAGGCGCGCAACTTGATAAGGCGCTCTATCGGAAAGGTTCATGGCTGGCTGTGAGGTAAATGGCGGAGTGTGTAAAGCGGGTCAGGGAACCCACTTGCCCGTCTCGCCAACCCAATCCACGCAGCGCTCACTAACACACTGGAGCAATTTACTTGGCCGCAGTTCTGAGTCGTTTCAAAATTTCTCAGATGCGCCATGCATTCGCACTTTTCCCAACAGAGCCTCGCAAAGTACAGGCACTTGACACAGTAATCCCTTTAATCAAGAAAGAGTTCCGTAACATACTACAGAGTGTTTCAAGACAACCGTCCAGAAATCTTCACAGGCCCAAACAACTTCCAGAGGTGTACTAAGATTTGGGGCAAGGTTGTTGAGCCCGAAGATTTTCGATCAAATCAGTCTCCCCACTTCGTCCTGCCTGTCATCTATACCCTAATCCATTTTCGCAAACGGGCGAACGGTGCATTCTTGGGCTTCAAGGTGGGCCACAGAGCAGCTAGCACCAAAATGCACCGGATTGGCTTGGTCAGACATGTCACACGCAGAAGAACTCTTTAAATTCCCTTGCATGGTTTCATCATAGGATTCGGAGAAGCTGAGAAATCGTCGTTTTCTCCTTCTCGGGATTCCAAGCTTAAGGCCGGAGATGCGTTGTGGACATCATATCTTTGCCCCGCTCTCTTCTCGCCTTAGCTTTAAAGATCCCTTTAGATTTTGCCTCCCGTCACCCACAAATCCACGCGGTGCTGCAAATCGTTGAGGCGGGTACTTGATCTTTCCGTGCCTCCACAATTTCTCCCACTTGACACGGCTGGTATCAAGGTCAAAGCGCACCTGGGACTTGCTTGTGTCACCAGATGCAAATGCACAGCCAATGCCTGGATGAAGCACTTGTAGTTTAGGTCTTGAAAACGCGCGAGAACTTGCTTGGTCAGACATTTCACGCGAATAAGGATTCTTTAAATTCCCTTGCTTGGTTTCATAGGACTCAGAGAATCCATCTTCTCGGGATTCCAAGCTTTTAAAACCGGACACGCGTTGCGCACATAATATCGTTGCCCCGCTCTTTATTCACCGTAGCTTCAAAGATCCCTTTAGGTTTTGCCTCCCGTCACCCACAAATCCACTCGGTGCTGCAAATCGTTGAGGCGGGCACTTGATCTTTCCGTGCCCCCACAATTTCTCCCAATTGATGTCGCTGGTATCAAGGTCAAAGCGCACCTGGGATTTTCTTGTGTCACCAGATGCAAATGCACAGCCAATGCCTGGATGAAGCATTTGTAGTTTAAGTCTTGAAAGCGCGCGAGAAATGGCAGACCTCTTTGGGGGTGCCGCTTGACTGACAGCAGAGTGCACAGAATTGCCAGGGTAGTATTTCAGGCGTGCAGACTATGTAGTGGTTTGTTCTTGACAAGGAATCGCCAGTCATCCACCAGGAAGGGGAGCCAGATGGGATGCAGCTTCGTATAATGACCTATGAAGAGAATTTGTAAGGCCTAGGCAATATAGACCATGGGGCTAATTCGAAGCTCCTCTCATGACCATCCATGACTGCGACCATCACCATCTCAGTGGCCTCGGATCCATCGGATCCATCGCCTGCAGCTATTTGCACCATTTGCTGTCACATGTGCCGATAACACTTGTGGCATCAACAACACAATCAATTAACAACAGCACACCAGCCTTTAGACTTTCGCTTTACAAACGACGCATAGTTCCAATATGTTTCAATGTGATCGACAAGATGTCCAGTTTAGATGCCCCATTTGTACACCACGTGATGCCATATGCGCCGTTTGTTCTTTGAAACGGACGTGTTGTACATGGAGGTGCTCTGTGAACTTTTGAGCTCACCATCCGGATCATCCTCACCGTCCAGCCGTGTTTCCTCTGTGCCCCGGAATCGGTGCCGGAGCTCTATCTCTGTTTCCTCTGTTTCCTGGATTCACTTGGAACCGTCAGAACCATCAGTGCCAGGCGAACCCACTGCGACTTGGAACCTTTGGTTTTGCATTGTTGCTTCTCAAGCCAGCTTCAGACACAGAAAGTGCCGAAAGTACATTGGAAATGCTTGGACATACCTGCCAAAGCCCGACCGTAAACAAGCAAGAGTTCCACGATATAATATATATATATACATAAGCTTTCTGACCGCCGGTCGCACCTTGAGCCCCATCCAATTCTGTGGCAAACAATTCTATTGACAGAGCACAGATCGTGGCAAACCGCGCAACACCAGCGTTCCGTGACAATCCTGGAAATCAAGCCGCTCTTTGGAAGGGTATTTGAGACGTCATTGCGCGCGCATGAATTTCTGTGACAAAAAAAGCTATTTGCAAGGGAGTCTTGATATCAATCAGGGTGTCGAACCATTCCATGATCCATATCGTTTGAAGTTGGAAGCTTTGCGCAAAAGGACTGGAACAAATGCATAAGCAGCAAAAGCCTTTTTGATCATGACACAAATACATAGCCAGATGTCATTCCGACACACTGCAAGTAGAGACCATGTAGCTTCGAACGACTTGCTAAATTGCAGCCTCAGGCCCTCTTTGACCGCGCCTATGCTGCCAAGAAGGCACTTGGGATGCAAACCAGAGCATTTCAACGCTAATTGAACCCCCTTGATACGCCAGGCTGCTCTGGTGCATGGAAAGAACACACATCCTGTGTGGGACAGGCTGGTCAGCTGATAGGGAGATGATAGGTCTTGGAATGGATCTTGGTGTTAACATTGTCAACAGCACAGGGCGGCTTCCGCTGAATACATTGCTGAGATTGGTCTTCTCCAAAATTGCAGAGAAAGTTGGACTTGACAAGGCCTGGTGCAGGACATGAGCATTCAGATGCATACAGACTAAGAAGGCTCAAGAGACGAATCTGTGGATGGCTGCGGATGGCAGGTTCGGGTGATGCTCACAGGAAGTGCTCCAATTGCAGATCACGTCCTGGACTTTTTGAGAATAGCAGGGGCCCCCAGATGCCCCCATCTCAAGATATCTCAAGCTATCTCAGGATATCTGAAGCATTCGAGCTGTGGTGTTGGCGTGGCATACAAAACTAAGTCTTTTACTAGGGGCAAGCAACATTCCAAGAAATAGTGGCAGCAGTGACGCTGAGGTGTTTGCTTGTCCTGCAGCCCCGGCATGTTCAGGGGACACATAAACAAGGGTGTTGAAAGGGAAGACTAAGGATAAAGCAGTGTTGGATGCACACGGTCAGCCTGTCAAAGACAGGTGTTCGAAGGATATGGGCTTTCAGAGACTGCTGGAGCAGGCCGGGATTTACTTCTAAAGTGAGGAAATCAAATGGGATCTTGCAGAGAGTTTCTGTGGCAAGGTGCCGTCACAGCAGATGGCGATCTGGCACCCGGTACTGTGGGCGCCGTGCTCAGCTGCAACGAGCTGCGTTTGAAGGAGCGGGAAAAACGGGCCGGTGGGGATATGTTGCTTGGTTTCCAAGCTCTCTGGCTTCAAGATTCGCTCAAAGATGATGCTGCGAGTGGTAAGTTTGCAGCGGAAGCTTTTTGCGCAGGATGTGCCGGACATGGGTGCCTGTCTCAGATGTGTTGTTTCATAGTGTCGATCTTTGGGCTCCTTAGGATGGTTTCCGAAGAGACAAATCTTAGCTTGGTATGTGTATGATTGTGTATGTATATATGTATATATATGTATATATATTATAGATTATTATTATTATTTATTATTATATATATATATTTATGTTTGTGTGTGTGCGTGAGTTTCGGACAAGATATTCATCATTTCTATCAGCAATGTGTCAGTGGCAGTATGATTTTTTTTGCCAACAAGGCTATTTGCGCACGGATCAGGCACCTGCACAAAAAAAGCTGAGCGGTGTAGTCAGAAGCTTGCAAATAGTTCATAGTGGAAAAGTATTTACTATATCGAAAACGATTCCTGGTGGTAGTCAATTTTGGATGTTTTCTTTTTGGAAGGGAGAATGCAATAATATGCTATATACGGTTCATCGTGCGCTGCCAGGTGCACAAAGCAGGCGAAAGAGAAATTCCATGCGGGACTTTCAGTCGCCAAGCCCCGCTTGAATGTGAAGGGATCTTCCAGCCCAGTATACCATAGCAGCATGGCATGGTATATCATGACAGAAGGGCCTGGCAAATCTGATGACACTTTTTTGCCTGGAGCTTTGAGGTCACGGTAGGGGAGAGATCTGTTTCAAGGGCACCAACCTCTTCAAAGGCACCACTGCGGGCTACGGTAAACGGGCAACAATTGGATGATGCCGCCAGCGGCCGTGCGGCGCCGACTTGGCATGTCCAGGTTACTACAAGATGCCCAACAAGACAGCTGAGGCTCCCGCGGCTTCCGCGTCACTTTCTCTCTGCAGATGCGGTTTTACTGCGAGGCCATTGATGAAGATGGCTGGTTCCACTCTGGTGACATTGGGTGCCTTTGCCTGCACTAGAGACAAACAGAGTAAACACTGTGAAAATATGTGGAACAAAATGTTGCACACAGATTGGACAATTAGATCCAGCTTTCAAAGCATGGTTGAGAAAGATCAAAGGAAGCATCTGAGGAGCCCTCACATGGCCCGATAGTCCGCATAGTAGGTATGCAAATGAATCGCATGTCAATGTCATGCAAAAAAAGTAAAAGGGAGCGCTCTTTCTCTCAGATTGCATAGGCGCAATTTGCTCAGAACCTTTCTGATGAAAAAGACTTTCTCCCTGAGGATGTGGTTGCCCGATGGACGGCTCAAGATCATCGATCGCAAGAAGAACATATTCAAGTTGGCCCAAGGCACCAGTTTTGGCGCCAATTTCTTATGTGAAGCTACCTGTGCTAAAGTTTTTCTGCGGTTGCAAAAACTCTGTTTCAGACCACATTTATGACTAGGTCTTGCCACTTGCATCCATTTGTTTTTACATGTCGCCCGCAGCAAGGTGAGTATGTTGCTCCTGAGAAGATTGAAGGACTGAACGCCTGACACTTGGAGTTTTCTTTGGAAAAATCGGAAAGCGATTCTCCTGGAAGCCTGCGCAATTTTTCACGCAGTCTTCCACCATGTTTTGCTTTGAAGTCACCGAAGGTTCAAAGCCACTTCGTTGCCCAAAGCTTCGTGTATGGAGACTCACTGAAGACTCAGCCTGACTGACATGATTGATGAATTGGCCTTAAATATCCTTCATTCTGTGACTATTTTGTGACTACTGACTCACTAGACTGGTACCTGGAGCCGATTCTTGGCTTACATAGATCGACTGGGATTCCGACCGCGCTTTGATGCAGGTTGGTAGCGATCGTTGTGCCCGATCCTGACACAGCAGCCAGCTGGGCAAAGCAGAGGGAACCTCAGAAGATTCCTACAAAATGAGCAGATCAGACTATTATTTTGATCTCTTTCATTGTGAGGCGTGCAACAAAAACAGCCATGGATGACCAACGATGACCATAGACTCATGGTTTAAAACGGCTGTTCCTGCTCTTCAAGTGCTTGAGAAGGAAGCTGCTGTGCCGCCGGCTCCAAAGCGCCCAGCCATGACAAGCGCACAACACATTGGATTCCATTAGCTGCAAAAAGCTGCTGGGTGTCTGGAACCAATTTGGAATCCTATTGAGATTTGCATGAAAAAAACGATGGCCCCTTTACCACTGCATGATGCCAACATTTGCCAAGATGACAACTCACTTACAGAAACATATCAGAAAAGAAGGTGCTCCCAAAGCGACTCTTCCAGATGGAGCTCGGTTGCCATGACTTGTGGCATCAAAGAGGCTTCGATGTGTTCGGATTTCCATCTCACAATCACAACATTTAAAACCGACAAGAGTTTACACAATTCTCTACAATCACTTTGACAAACTTTGTTCAACGATTGCGTGAAAATTTCCACCTTCCACTGATCCAACGTAAAGATTCCTGGCCTCGTGGCCTTGTTCTGCGTTCCAGGCCGCCACGTTGCTGGGCGTGTCATGCCGTGCTGGACGTGCAGAGGTTGAAAGCGCCTTTCGACGACGGGCCTTGCGCTGTCACCCAGACCGACATCCCAAGGACTGCAGGTTTTCTGCAGGTTATCTGTATTTCATGTGAAGGTTGTTTGTATGTGAAAACATGTGTAAACACATTTAAAAGTTCCAAAAGTTTGGTCTTCGCAAGGATGCCCTTGCCAAAGTGCGGTTCCTGCGCCTCAGCAAAGCAAAGGAAGTGCTGCTCCAGGCCTGAAAAACAGAAGGCACAGCTTGGCACGACTTTGCACGGCTCTATTTTGGTGCTGCCACCAGGCACTGAAAGATCCACGGCATCCCAATGTGCAAAGGCAGGGAATAAACGTGAATGAATTCCTGCAGTCTGAGCGAAATGCTGGAACGTTCACCGAAACATGCTACCGATTCTGGTTTGAAATTCAGGCCAAGTGCCGGTGCGAGCGCTGCAAGTGATGCAAGAGAGAGAACAGAAAGAGCCGAGAGAGCAGAGAAGGCGAGAACGAACAGAGAAGGTGTGGCCAGTGAGGCCAAGATGGCCAAGGAGGCCAGGGAGAGAGAAAAAAGAGAGAAAGCTCGAGAGAGAAGAGAGAGAAGAGAGAAGGAAGCCAAAGCCGCAGCAAGAGCTGCCCAAGCGGCGGAGCTGAAGCGAAGAGAGGCCAGAACTGGGTGAGGCCTAGGTGAGGCCTGTTTCGGCCGAGCATATAAAACAGCGGTCACAGGCAGAAGCCAAGTTGAAGAAGGAGAAGGAACAAAAAGAAAAGGAGGACATCACAGTTTGACTTAGACTGGTACAGAATGGCACGCAGATCTAGAAGGGGGGATTGGATCACGCCTTGTGACAGGAAGCTGCCAAAAGGCGGGCTGCTGCAATGGCCGAGGACAGTCAATTGGTTTCAATTGATTGACATGGAATGGGGATGATGTGTTACTGTGTTCGCATGTGTCAGCGCTCGGATTCTATGAGTCAGTTGATGTCTCCAGAAGCAGGAAATGCGCCGTGAGCGCATAGCCACCGCTGAGCGCCGCCGTGGTGAAATCTTCGAGGTGCGCCTTGTGACCCGCGTACGTAGCTTTGAATGCGGATCATGTGGATCATGTGGATCCAGCCAAGGCCTTCCGCAAGAGGAAAGCGTCCAAAACAAACCAGGCCTGGGATTGGCCCAGGTTCTGCCGCGTGACAGTTTGATGCGACAGTTTGGGCGTTGGGTGACTTGTTGGTATTGAACTTTTGAAGAGTGCAATTTGATCGAGTTCTTCTTTACGCATTCAAAGTGTCATGTTTTGTTTGTCGCAATAACTCTTGAATTTGTCAGTTCCTTGATTTTGCTGTTTTGAGACATCTTGACATATTTCAAGAATCTTGCAGGAGACAGGCAGCCAGGAGCAACAGAACCAGGCCCAGAGAATTTCACGTTTGTTGGATCCAAACTTACACAAAACAGCACAGGACTTCACCGTGAAGCTAGCAGCTAACAGAATTCCATCAAGGGTTTGTTAGAATGTGAGGCGCAGCGCTCGTCACCACAGGCCGCTGGCAAGACATGACAAGTGCTGGTTAGAATGAGCCGCTGTTGGTCCATGATGTCCAACATGTCCAACCAAGTTGGTGCATATGTTTGCTCCGCCGCAAAGGCAGCTGTGCGGATCCAACACGACCCAGGCAGAGTCAGAGATCACAGGCTGCGTGTTGAGCGTAGCCTGAGCGCAAAGCCTTTGCGCCAGGTTTCCAGCTGTCAGATCGTCACAGGAAGGCCTTGCAGCGTTTGGAGAAGCAACGTCAAGGTGGGAAAATGTGGAAAATCTCAAGAGATCTCAAGGAATTTTCATCTTGATTCTGGTTCACCATGTTCACCATACATTTGCAAAAATTCAGATGTTCAGGAGAAATGCCCAGAACTACTGGCTCTTGGTGGGTGGCCGACTCTGAAGTGGACAGGTTCTTGAAGCGCGAGGCATCTATTGAGAAGTGGTCAAACAGGGTTGTGTTTCCTGTCTACTTGTGCTATTTCACTTGCTTTCCTTGCGCTTGACGTTTGGGACGCCAACTGTCACTGATGCCATTTCAGGCTCTTCAAGGTTATGTTCCTTGATGCTTAGCTGTGTGCTTGTGAGGTTTCGTTTCACTCGCGTTGAGTCCGCTTATGGAGAAAAAGGAATCTGGCAAACCACCAAAAAGCGATGAGAAAAAAATGCAGCTGCAGTCAAACGTTTCTTTCTTGTAATGGCTGTGCTGAAGCGTCCTTGAGGAATGGTTCTCAAAAATCTCTGGCTGAGTTGTGTAAAGATGGGAGCTCAGTTTTTGGGGTTGAAGCAATTCCCGTCTGATCTTGGAAGTTGACCACACGTAGATGACTGTGTGTGCCCAACCATGGTGCATCATGTCTTAGGATGCTGGTTTCAAGAAGGCAGGTGTTCTCAAGCCAGTTTGAACCAGTTTTAGTTTAAGCTAAACCTATAACTTTTCACGGTTTCATCACCAGGCTGTTCTGAACGACTTGCAGCAGTTGGCTCGATCTGTTCTGCCTCCTGTTTTTGCGCACGGCTTTCACAACGTCGTCATAACTTTCTCCTCAGAACTTTCAGCATGCGGCGTGCCAGGCAAAGCTGTCTGGCTTTGAGGTGATCAAGGCGAGAGACGCCTGTGCCATTAGAGCCATTCGATCCCTTGGGATTTTTCGTCGCCAGGCCGTGTTCCTTGAGCCAACGCCCTGGGATCCAGGTGGTGAGGCCATCAAATTTTGAGGAAGGTCTGAAATTCTGTGTTTGCTATGTAGGTCTATGTAGTGAAAATATGTGGAAATGCTCTTTGTATCCCGTCGTCAAAGGTCTCAAGATTCCGTTCTCGTTTTTGAAGGTGCTGACGCCGACCTTCAAGTTGCAGCGGAACAAAGCCAAAGACAAGTATCAGGCTGTCTCAACACACGAAGTGCAGAGCTCGCATTTGTCAATTGATGGCTTCAGCGTGTAGGCCCGGATTGATGAACTTTACGCAGAGCTGGAGGCGCGGAAAATCTGATTTTGCGATTTCGCCAAAACCATCAAGCTAAGTACTTGCAAGGCTGCGCCACCTTCAAAGCTTTGAACGGCCTCTTAGATGCTGAGTAAAACAGATTGGTTACAACTATCCTTCGAAAAAAATTCAAGTAATATACCAGTAGAGCCTGGACGATGTTGCTTGATTTTTTTTCGGAAAAGAAGTGAATTTTAAAAAATAGCCTTATCAAAGGAAATTTAGTTGGAAAGCTTCCGAGTTACAGACGATTGTCATGGTTTGCATTCCCACCATCATGTCAACCACATCATCATGTCAACCACCCATCATCAAGTAGGTGGGAAGTGTAACAGTTCGGGAATGTGTGAGTTTACGGGTGAAAGGCTCTTGGGCGCGAAACCATGCGTTTTTTCGTGTAAAGAGGCTTCCGTGGTCGCCGTAGTAGTGTCTCTGTTTCCGCAGTTGCGGTTGCGGCGGCAGCGGCTCGGCGGTTTATCCAGCGGACTAAAGTTCAGCGCCCGGGCGCCGTTGTCGCGCCAAGGCTCGATTCTCCCCCGGCGCGCCCTTCACAGGCTTGGGCTTGGCGGGCCGTGTAATAAGTTACGCTCGTGGTTATGCTTGGCATTCATTTTAGTATGTGATATTTTTTATTCTTCCAATGCGTTTGCCAAGCAGATTTGACAAGAGGCATGCGAAAATATGATTTTCTAGATCCTGGAAAAAAAAGCTTTTTTGGCTAAGCAGGCTTGTCTGAGTTTCGTGCGGTTAGTGCGCAAAAAAGAATGTAATGGTTTCCGATACAAGGGCTCACATCCAAAACGTAAAAAGGAGAATGTCAAACCTCATGTATAAGTAATAATTTAAGAATTTGGTAATCCTATTCTAGGGTCCCTTAAATTCTTAATTTATTATATATTTGGTATAGCTGAAAATATGTAACCCGCCTTGGAATCGAACATATTTATATAATATTTAAATTATAAATAATAATTGATATTATTTTATAAATAAAAATTATACTAATATTGATCCTAAATATATGTAGAAAATTAAAATTATTTTTTGATTTGTGGTAAAAAATCTTATTTCGGAATTTTTTTTTGTATTTATTGTTCGCCTTGCCCCATGCGCCCCAAGGAACCCAGAGTGGGAGATAAGTGTGGGAGACAAGTACGGGAGATAAGTACGGGAGACAAGTATGGGAGATAAGTATGGGAAATAAGTAAAAATTTATGCGGTTTAAGGAACCCAGAGTGGGAAATAAGTATGGGAAATAAATGGGAGAAATAAATATGGGAAATAAATATGAAAAACAAATGGGAAATTATATTAATATTGATCCTAAATACCTTGTACTTGCTGATTATGACAATATTTCCCTTTTTCGTATATTGATGAAAAAATCCAAAGCCTGTAAGCCATACGCTTCGAGGCCATACCTAGAACGTAAAAAATATTGTTATAAGGATAAAACGAAACTTACGGGAACTCATTATATAATATTATTATTGAAGTTTTAGTAAGACTGAATTTTAAGTAATTGATAATTCTGCTACCTTGGTAGAAGAATTTTAGGCCGCAATTGGCGCAAAGGGACAAATTATGGAAATTGGAGCGGAAATTGTAGTAAAACAAAAAAATAACAAGATGAAATAAAGATGGAAATAAACCTCAATGCAAATTTCGAACTCCAGTATCATGAAACCATAGAAATTAGAACAAAATACTTCGGGGCAGACCTCGAAGGCCTCTTTTTTTTTCCGTCCAACGCCAGGTGGCTCTCGCTAGTCGTTTATTAAGCCGGAAAAACAATTATATTTTGTAAATTCACCGAATTAATGCAGTAGTGACATTAATTATGACGATAATATATATATAAAAAAGAATTGAATTGGATCGATATATAATTCATTGAGCTGTCATCGTGTTAAACAGAAAAGCAAACAACAAAAACCCAAAACCAAACAAATCACACAAAAACACCCAAAAAGCACACCAAAAACCAGCACGACCGGTGATCAACTGAACAATTCACAAGCATTTGAAGCGTACTAAAAGAGATGATGTTATTATATTACCTTAGGAATTGGTATGGTAAAAGAAAACAAGAACGAAATAACAAAACCCCAAAAATACCATATAATAATCTCTGAACGGGTAGGCAACAAGGGCACAATGCGGAAACCAAGGCTCCCCCCCAGCAAGGAGTCTCGAGATTACAGAGTGCAGGCCCTACGGGCAACATTCTCGCAGATACTTTGATACGATCCAAAAACCAGTAATGATACTGCCATGTGGCAAATGGAAAGTAGAAATGGGACATAGTGAAATGTGGTGTGAAAACGGATCTAGGGTGAAATGACAGAAACCACAACGGCGCTCAGAGGCCACTCAAATTCCTCTCAGGTGTGCTTTGTCTATCTTCAGCGTCGAAGAGGATTCTAGTGCTCATGAAGGACATCCTGGTGAGTGGGGTCCGGCAGGTTGGCGTAGTGCTCTTCCGAAGAAGTACTAGATCCTTTTTTAATACGGGGCAATAACAACAGAGCTTTCTGTGCTTGACTGATTTCATAGCTTGCTAAGATAATGTAATTATCCAAAATGTAACTCAATTGATGTAGTTTGCGCATCGCATTGTCAAGGTCAGTGACCCGCTGGGGCGGAACTTCTGGGATGCCCCGGAGCTTCTGGCACGCTTTTTCAAGGAATTTGGTGGCAATCTCAATTTCCTTACCTGTAACTTGGCACAATGTCAGCTGGGCAATTGATTTGGCCATGCGGTGCAGCGCAGCTTGTTCCATTTCGGAGATGTCGGCAGGGGTAAACTGAGTCAATTGGACAGCTATAGCACCAGTTGGTGACAGGCAGTGGGCTGCTCTGAGCTGCTGTCAGTGCATCAGCGCGCAGATTGAGTATAACAGCGACAGGTACCATGGCGAGATGTACTTTAACATCGTCCTAGTTTATTACCACCAAACACAAAAACAAAGGAGGACCCCCACCCACAACAGAAAACCAAGAACACAAAAGAAACAGCAGAGGGAGGAGGGGGAAGCCATCCAGCGCGTAGCTCGCGTTGCACAATACAATAGACCAGTCATGGGTCTCCCATGTTGGCCTTTG